>ENA-OOPD01000022-OOPD01000022.1-human-oral-metagenome-genome-assembly--contig:-NODE-22-length-12232-cov-47.633457_pt1 | contig 12232 bp, 21 predicted proteins | sample MGYA00245294_ERZ501130 | MGnify/ENA primary metagenome ERZ501130 (study PRJEB25959, sample SAMN05335007) | human oral metagenome | host: human-associated | place: USA: California | collected... | reverse complement strand
GATAAAAAATTTGAATTTAGAAAAACATTACCTAAACGTGAAGGTGTAACAACAGTTGTGGTTTACTCAACTATGCCAGTAGGACGAGTTATCGGGGAATTTAAGGTGAAAGATACTCTATCTCACACGCCAGAATCTCTTTGGGAAAAAACTAAGGAATTTTCAGGCATTACCAAAAATTTCTTCGATGAGTATTTTTCCACAAAAGCTTTGGCGCACGCATTTGAAATTGATTCATTTAAGCTATACGACGAACCATTAGTAATTTCAGATGTATTGCCATCCGGCACTCCACCACAATCTTATTGCTATATTAACTAACCAATGAACCGCCTCACCGGCGGTTTTTTTATTAGCATTTAAACTCCGCAATCAACTCCTCTAGCACAATCCTCTCCTGCTCATTAGCGCGCACAATCCTCAACTCTTCATCTACGCGCGACACTATCTCATTAATCCCTAAGCTATTGATGCCTTCGCAATTTAGCGAGATTAACCACAACTTAAACTTTTCTTTCATAACCCCTCCTTTTTTCTTGGCAATCATACCTTAATCAAAGGCGTGGTCTATTTTGGCTATTAAATTTTTGCGACACAGATCGCAAAAACGATAAAAATCCGAGGAAAAACCGCATTATTAACCAATATCCAATTACGGATTGCTCAAAAAACAAGCAATCAAATTTATTTTTCCTAAAAAAATACACATAAAAATCAACAATATGAGTTTTTAAATCAACTTTTTCAACAAAATTAATCAACTTTATGTTGACACAAAGATAAACATAATGTTTAATATACTCATCAAAACGAGATACACAATCTCAGCGCTCTTTAAAAATCAGATTCCAAGAAGTTTACTCATAACGGCATTATGCGGTCGTGTAGATTAAAAGCCCTACCCTACATAATGAGAGTAAACGGAATACCCACTGAAAGATGAGACCAGTGAAAAACTGACAGTTACAGAAAGTCTAGTCGCAGTGGGGAAATATCTCAAAGCACATTTGAAGTACAGAGACACAGAGGCTTGTGAAACCTCTGCGAATGATAGAGAGAAGTGTGCTTTGAAATGGCTCTTTGTTGAGTTGGTTGTGGAAACCGACACCTTAAAAACACAAAATAAAATTTGTAAGTTGTGGAAAATAACACGGGTTCAAATCCCAAAAGAGCCTCCAGCTAAAGCCGTTCTCAAAATGCGAATGGAATCGCCCAATCTTCTTGAAAATTGAATGGAATCGAGAGCGGCTCTAGCTGGAAACAGCATACCTTAGTTTAAAAACACTTACTTTAAAATTGGTTAGACCCCTAGTTGCTTACACTTTGGCACTAGGGGATTTTTTTAATCCAATATTTTTAACCATACGAGGTGAACTATGAAAATCAAAACCATTTTACAGAGAGCTGCTGACATCATTTTTGGGATTGCATCGATTGTGGTAATGCTATTAGCCCTATTCGTGCTAATTGTTGTATCAGCAACTCCGGCGCACGCTTATACACAAGAAGAAAGAGCGCAAGCCTCTTTATTGTGGAATGCAGAACATGGCGATCTGCAACCGAATTTAACTGAACCGGCTAGACAGGAGGCTCTAGTCTTTACCGCAACAAAACAAAAGGATTTGGATGATGAAAAAGGCAATAAAAATTGAGGTCGAGCCTTATCCGAAAGGTGGATGGTATGTTGTTGAAAGAGTTGGAGGTAAAGTTTGGTGGCACTCTTCTAATTATCAATCAGTGGAACTGGCTGAAACGAGAAAGAGAGAGCGTGAAGAGTTAAAAGCAAATACGGCTGAATGGCTCAATAACAAGCCCGCTCGCCGCTCAAAACCGAAAACTGGACTAGCAACCAAGCCAACATTAGTTAAGCGTATTTCAAAGGCTAAGATGCGTTATTTAAAACGTTTTGATGAGTACAACGAAATGCGCAATCAACAGCCTGAATCTGAGCGCCAAACTGAATTTCAACTTACTGAGATCCATCGTCTTTTTGGCGTACACGCAACCACAATCGAGCGAGCGATTTATTATCGCCAAATCAAGCCTCGAGGCAAAAAATTAATCAGAGGTAATTGGGTGAGAACATTTAAATACGAGGATTTATGCTCTTACTTTGACATATTGAGAGGTATTCCAAATGCAAACGACACAACGACAATGGGAAATGGCTAGTTTTACCGCTTATGACAAGGCACAAGAACAATATGATGCCTATGAGCGTGCAGTAGAAAATGAAATTAGCGATATAGAAAGAGAAATAAAAAGTGGAGATAGCCAAACTTTATGCGAGTTTTCTGAGCTTATGGAGGAAAACGATAGCGCTTGGATCAATATCTTCTTATGTAATCAATCGGCTCTTAAAAACTTGAGAGATGAGGCAGTAAAAAAACTTGCTGAAAATCGCATAGCGCAAAAAGAAGAAGATTATAAACGTGGTTATATTTAAATTTAAGGTAAATAAAAATGACAGAAAAATTTGAGTTGATCCTATCAACAGAAAGCAAAGTTTTAACAACCAATATTGCAGACTTTGAGAAACAAGCGGATGCGTTTATCTCTACCCTAACAAGCAATTTTGAAACCGATGATGACTTCTTGACCGCAAAGGAAGAAGTAAAAATCCTTAAAGAATTAGAGGATAAAACAAGATTGGCCATCAAAAATGCCGTTGGTGGTGATATTAAAAAACTTGTTGAAACAGCCGAAAGCATTGCTGAGCGTTTTAGACAAGAGCGATTGGCACGAGATAAGTTAGTCAAAACTAAAGAATCTGAGATTAAAGCTAAGATCGTAGATGATGCGGTTGCCGAAATCTCAGATATTCGCCATAAACTAGCAAAAACAAGCGATATATCACTTGCGCTAGAAGAGAACATTCCAAAGCATAAGATCGCAAGCCGGATTGAAGAAAGCACAAAACGCAAAAGCTCAATCTCAGGCTTAACGAAAGCCGTAAATGCTGAGAAGACCCTAATCATTAGCGAGATCACTATTGAAGTCACTCGCTTAACTGAACGCCTTGAACAACTAACCACTAAATCAAGCTATCTATTCCCCGATGCAATCAAATTAATTGCAAGTGAAGAAGATTTAGCACCAATCATTAAACAACGAATTGATGATGAGCAAAAGCGTGAATTAGAAATCAAGGCTAAAGCACAAGAAGAGGCAAAAGTAAAAGCTGAAACGCAAGCCATCCAATCTTCTTGTAAAGAAAAAGACATGGGAAGTGAAACGTTAAAAGCACAAGAATTGTCGCCTGGTGATGCCGTTGAGCATTTTGAAGTAAGAATTGCATTCTCAGGAACGTTGAACGATGCCGTATCATTCGCTCGTAAAATCAAAGAGCAATACGGTGACAATGTAACACTCAAGAAAGTTAATTAAAGGAACAACAAATGAACACATTACCGGCGAACATTCAAACAGCCCTAACCGAACGCAATATTGATACCGCAGTTTGGACAACTTTGCAAAATAGCGTTTTTCCAGGTGCAAAGGATGAAAGTATTTTGCTTGCCGTAGATTATTGCAAGGCTCGTAAGTTAGATATTCTTAAAAAGCCTTGTCATATCGTGCCAATGTCAGTGACAGATGCAAAAACAGGCAATAAAAACTGGCGTGATGTCATCATGCCAGGTATTTACGAGCAGCGCATTACAGCATTTCGCACTGGTCAAATGGCTGGTCAAGATGAGCCAGTTTTTGGCGATACGGTTACATTCAGAGGTATAGAGGCTCCCGAATGGTGCAGAGTTACCGTTTATCGATTCATTAATAATGAACGATGCGCATTTTCCCATACAGAATATTTTTCTGAGGCTTGCGCAACAACAAAAGAGGGCAAGCCTAATTCTATGTGGAGCAAACGCCCCAGAGGCCAATTAGCGAAATGCGCTGAGGCTGGCGCATTGCGTAAAGCATTTCCCGATGAATTAGGTGGCGTAATTACTGCTGATGAAGTAAATGAAGATCCTATCAATCAGCATAGCACTACAACGCCTGACAGCGGAACAACGGTTATTGACACTCAATCGGTAGAATTGATCACTCCTGAACAAATCAAAGAAATTGAAAATTTGATTGAAGTTACAGACTCAAATCTTATGGGATTATTGGCGGCGGCTGGAAATGTGCCAAGCATTGAAAAAATCACAAAATCAAATGCTGAACATGCAATTAATAGATTGCTTAGCAAGCTAAATGAACAGCAAGCCAAAGATGAACGTAATAATGAGGATATACCATTATGATAGACGGACTAATAACACTTGATTGCGAGCAAGGAACTGAAGAATGGCTAACGGCAAGACTTGGTATTCCAACAGCAACAGGAATCGAGAATATCGTTACGCCAACAGGTAAAAAATCAAGCTCGCAAATCAAATATATGTCTGAACTGATTGAAGAAAGCATACTTGGTTTACAAGATAGCGGATATAAATCAGCTTTTATGGAGCGAGGCAATCAGCTTGAGCCGCTTGCCCGCTCTGCTTATGAATTTCTTACAGGAAACGCCGTCAAGCAAGTTGGCGGCGTATATCTAAACGAGAAAAAAGAATTGATGGTTAGTCCTGATGGATTGATTCCTGAACTCAAAAAAGGGCTTGAGATTAAATGCCCGAAAATGAGTACGCATATTCAATACATCATCAACGGAGGCGTGCCGTCTGAGTATGTTATCCAGGTGCAAGCAAATTTATGGGTGACTGGATATAAAACATGGGATTTTGTGAGTTACTGCCCCGAATATCAAAAACAACCGTTCTATCTCTTTACGGTTGATCGAGATGAAAAATTAATGGCAGCGTTTGACAAGGAAATACCCGCATTTATCAAAACATTAAAAGCATATAAATCTATGGAGTAAATATGGCTGGAATTAATAAAGTGATCATTGTTGGAAATTTAGGAAACGACCCAGAAATCCGCGCAATGCCAACCGGCGAACAGGTTGCGAACATCACAGTGGCAACTTCTGAAAGCTGGACGGATAAAAACTCAGGCGAGAAAAAAACTCAAACAGAATGGCACCGTATCGTGCTTTATCGAAGATTAGCTGAGATCGCCGCTCAATATCTACATAAAGGCTCTCAAGTATATGTTGAGGGGCGCTTAAAAACTCGCAAATGGCAAGACAATAATGGCCAAGACCGTTACACAACAGAAATTCAAGGCGATAACTTACAGATGTTAGGCGGTCGAAACCAAGATGCGGCACAAAATCAACCGCCTAAACAGCAAGATAAACAACAAAAAGCACAATCTAAACATCAACAATATGAGCCGCCAGTGGATGCTTTTGATGACAATTTTCCATTCTAAGGCGGTGAGTTATGAGCAAGAAAATAACTTTAACGTCAATTACTGGTGCACTTTGCGAATTATCCGTTGATGAAATAGAAAGCGTAGATGTTGTCAGTGATATGACCTTTGTTGCAACCAAAGGCAGATATATTTTTCCGGTTAAGGAAAGCAAAAGCCGAGTATTAAAAATGATTGAGACCGCCAAATAAGGCGGTTTTCTTTTAGGTGAAAGAAATGGTTAGTTATAACTTTGTGATTAATGGCGTGGTTATAAAGTTGCGAGGTAAATATGTGAAAAGGCGATAAATAATGAACAAACAACAAGCAGAACACGAATTAGCGGAATTACACGAGAAAGAACGGAGTTTAGAAAAGGCTCTCGAGCTTGTGCGTGAGAAAATCCGTGAGTTAGTTAATTACACAGATAAGAACAAGGAACAGAAATGAAAACAACGGAAGATGTTCTGAATGAGCGTAGAAGTACGCACGGTGATTTCATTCAAGGCTCTGTTACGTTTAATGCGTTAATGGAGCTTATCAATAAAAATCGCAAGAATATTGATGGAGTGCAGTATTACGCTTTGATAATGATAGCTGGAAAGCTAGTAAGAATTCTTAATGGTAATTCACACGAAACAGACCATTGGCAAGATATTATTGGTTACGCAACACTTGGCGGACGATTGGAATTGGCTGAAAGTCTTGATAAAGCTAGCGAGCTTTTAGTTGATATTTTGCCAGTGGTTAATATGGCAAAGGTAAACCATAAAGCGGGTGATTGATATGATTGTTTGGGCATTATTCGATAGTGGCAATGGTTGCTATACGCAAGGTGCAGAGCTATTTAATCAGTCAGTCAATCAATCAATCGAAATCTACCCTATCGGCATAGATATTGAGAGTAAAAATAACCATTTCATTAATCTTAATTTAGCTGATTATAGTCGTATGTTTGGCGATAACAAGCTATTTGATGAGCTTGATAAACTGCCAAAACCCGATTTGATTATAGCAAGTCCACCTTGCGAGAGTTGGTCGGTTGCAAGTGCGATGTGGGGAGGAAATGCAAGTTGGAAACAGGAAACTGGCGCAGTAAATCGTGAGTTATCAAAATTTACGGTTAGAAGTCGTGCGGATTATGATTTACCGCACGTCCAATTTAAATATGACCGCTCTTTCCTAAACCGTATTAATGGTGAGCTTTGTATCTACAACACGATAGAAATTATCAAACGTTACAATCCGAAAGTTTATGTAATAGAAAATCCAGCAAGTAGCAAGATTTGGCATTATGTAAATGATATTCTCAATTTTCAGATTCCTTTTGATAATTTGGCGCACTATAACTTGTATAACTACCCTTTGCGTAAACCGACAAGATTTAAGAGCAATATTAATCTTGGATTACGAAACAATCATAAATCAAAGCCTCAGCAGCAATGGGAGGATTTTTCAAAATCATACAACGAAAGATCGAATATTCCACTTGAATTAATAGTGGATATATACAAAGCAGTAAATCAATATTTAACAAATCCAATAGGCGTTCCAAGTGAGCGCCTTTTGTTTTAGGAGAAAGAAAATGAAAGAGTTTGACTTAAAAGCGGCCTTGAATGGCGAGCCTGTGATGCTGAGAAATGAAAGAAAAGCGTTTGTAATGTATGACCTTAGAAACCACCCAGATTTAATGGATAAATTAGGCAGAAAACCACTCAATGGAATTGTGTTTAATAAAGATGAATCTATATATACAAATATTGAGTGGAATGAGTTTGGGGCTAATGCCTTAGTACAATACGACATAATCGGAATGTGGGAAGAGCCAAAGATTAGCGTTGAAGATTTACCTAAGCCGTTTGAGCCAAAACTTGGGGAATATTATTATCGTATTACATCAAGATCTTTCTACGACATCCTTGATATCAGAGAAAAAGAATATACTGACCCAGAGTATGATGATAAAACTGTTAATCAAGGCAATGCATTCCGCACAAGAGAAGATGCTCAAAAATGGCTTGATTTTATGAAAAGCAAATTAGAATAAGGTGGAATTATGAGCGTTACAGATTGGAAAATGCAAGAAGAATGGAAGAGTGAAATTAAACAAAATGAGTTTGAAGAGAAAGATAAGTTGAGACGTGTTCAAAAATCATAATATTATGATTCGTTGCAAAACAATCAACCATTAACACCTATTTCAACTTTAAAAGAATTGAAAAGCAAACAATACGATGAGGCTTTAAGAAAGATTGATCTTTATATTAAGGATAATTTTATGAAAGAAAACAAGGTTGGTATTTATCAAGACTTATTGCCTGATAATGTAAGAATTGATGATAAAGCATTACACGAAAGAATTAAAAAACAAGGCTATGAATTAAAAATCAACTATGGATTAATGGGTGAAGTTGATTGTTTAGTGGTTAGTGGGTGGTAGTATGTGTAAGTGGATTAAATGTAGTGAGCGAATGCCCGAGTTAGACGATGATGGTTATAGCGAACCAGTATTAGCCATTAATGAAATTGGAAATATTCAAGTGGTGAGTTTTTACAGTGGCGAGGGATGTGATTCTTGTAATGAAATTACGCACTGGATGCCTCTTCCGCAACCGCCAAAGGAGTAAAGTATGAGTGGATGGATTAAGTGTAGTGATAGATTGCCTAATGTAATGCCGAATATAGAAGTTGAGGATAGCAATCCTAATTTATTGTTGTGTTGCAAGCATGATTTCGGCGTTCTTACTATTGAACAAGGCTGGTATTCTGATTTAGCGGAAGAGGAACATCCTAAATTTTTCACGATGTGGATAAATAATGAATGGACTTCTCATGATTTCAGAACAGATAGCCCTGAAGTTACTCATTGGATGCCTTTGCCTAAACTGCCAAACGATGAAACATCGATATGTATAGCCGAGCAATTAAAGGCATTGCAATCAAATTCTGATATAGAGGCGGCTCATAGCCAAGCGGATAAAATCCTATGCGATCTATTGAATTCGCTAGGTTATGATGATGTAGTTAAGGAATTTGAAAACTTAGAAAAATGGTATGCGTAAAGCATAGAAAATTTATAACCGCTCTTATGGGCGGTTTTTTTATTGGAGATAAATTATGAACTACACAAAAAGACCGGTCACAATCCAAGCGTGGCAATTCACAAAAGAGAATTACACTAAAGGGGTTCCGCATATTTTTAGAAGTAAAAATGTTTCGTATTGGTCGCAATATGGCGGAGAGGTTATCGGAGGGGAAATTAAAACATTAGAGGGTGTAATGGAAATTTCCGAAAATGATTGGGTTATCTGTGGGGTAAATGGCGAATTTTATCCGTGTAAGCCTGATATTTTCGAGAAAACGTATATGCCGGAAATTAATGTAAAAGAATACATTGAGCGACTTCGGAAGTTAGCAACTAGTGGTCATAACAAAGAAGAAGTGTATAAGATAGCTGGCGAGATTTTATGCGATGAGTTAAAACTCTTCGGGCAAGAAAAACTGATCAAAGAGTTTAAAAGCATAGAAGATTGGTACAAATAGAAAATGGTGATAGGCCGCACAAGAAAGTGCGGCTTTTATTTTACATGGAGGCTTTATGGATCAAATCGCTCTATCAAAAAAAGCAGAAGAAGAAATTGTTAAGGCCGCAAAAATGGCGGCGTTCGCTGCTTTTACTGAAAATAGCAAAAATCTAATGACCATTGGAGATGTTGCGATCTATATCAATAAATCCTATAATTTTACAGCGAACAACATTATCACAAGATCTGATTTTCCATCAGCAAGATACTTAGGCTCGGAAACAGAGCAAAAAAGATACGTTGCTGGAGAGATTGTGAAATGGGGAATTCGTTACATGAAACGCTTATAAACAATTTATACACTGCACCAAAACTGCACCAAAATGAATATAAATAATTGATTTTATACCCATTAAAGGTGCTGACCCTAGGCACCATATTATAATCCTCGTCCATTGGACGGGGATTTTTCTTTTTGCATTTTCTGTATTTAAAATCAATCGCTTATGAACTTGTTTAGCTATAAATTCTAAGTTTATTCTTTAACCTGTATTGCTATTTTTTATCTAATTTTATATATTTTTATCTGCTGACTGCACCAAAACTGCACCACTTTTTGCAGCACTGCACCAGCTAAATATAAGGGTAAAAAAATGGCTACTATACATAAGCGTGGCAATAAATGGCGTGCGCAAGTTTATGACAATGGCGGGCGCAGATCTAAATCTTTCAACACCAAAGGCGAGGCAACGCAATGGGCTTTGGAAGAAGAGAGAAAATTAGACCTACAAAAGAAAGGATTACAACCTGAAACGCTACTATCGGATGTTATCGAACGGTATTTGAAAGAAATTACACCAACTAAACGAGGCGTGCGGCACGAAACTTTAAGGCTTAATAGGTTTATGCAACACCCTATTTGCAGTAAATATATAGGCGATGTTACAAGAAAAGATTTTGAATTATGGATTGCCGAAAGGGAAAAATCGGTTAGCGGTGAAAGTATTAGGCGAGAACTATCCACTATCAAGCATATTTTTACCGTTGCGGTTGAGCGTTGGGATTATATTGAAAGAAACCCTACCGCCGGGCTTGTTTTACCAAAAGGAAGTCCACCAAGAACGCAGCGATATTCTGATGAAGAAATAGAACGACTGCTCTATGTTAGCAGCTATCACGATACATTAAAGACGGTTAGAGCAAGAACTGGTGCAGCGATGCTATTTGCCATCGAAACGGCAATGCGAGCCGGTGAAATTTGTGGGCTAACTTGGGATAATGTTGATTTTGAGGATAGAACTGCATATTTGCCGATAACGAAAAATGGCTCTGCTCGAAGAGTACCTTTATCGAAAAAGGCTATTGCAATTTTAGAAAGGTTAAAAGAAGAAGTTGGCAATACTGGAACGTGCTTTCAAATTGAATCAAAGTCACTTGATGCAACATTTAGAAAATTAAAAAAATGGCGATGTGCGAGCATTTGCATTTTCATGATACCAGAAGAGAGGCGCTAACTAGATTAGCGAAAAAAGTTGATGTAATGACTTTAGCTAAAATCTCAGGCCATAAAGACATCAGAATCTTGCAAAACGTTTACTATGCGCCTAATATGAAAGATATTGCTGGATTATTAGATTAAAATTTAAAGAAAGATTAAAGAGCGGCAAAATTAACCGCTCTTTTTATTTAGAATGTTCTTGGCGTAAACATAGTTGATTTATACTGATTTTGTTTCGCCGCCCATTCTTTTGCATCTTCTGATGCTCTTGCAAAATTCTGACGAGAAACTTCTTCTCGTTTTTCTCTTGCAATTTGAGCCGCTTGTTGCGGTGAAATACTGTTTACATCAACCATATTTCTTACCGGCGCTGCAACGGAAGATACTGTTGCTTTAACTTCTTTTACAACCTCTTTCGGTTTAGGATCGTATAAATCCATATCGCCACCACTTGTCATGTATAAAGCTCGCCCCATTCTGTCGCCGCCTTTAAACGCCGAAACAACTGACGGATCTTTTAAGTAGTTATCCCTTTCTGCTGCAAGGCGGTCAATTCGTTGAATTAAAGCATCTCTTTGTGCCTTATCTTCCGTTACCGCTAATTTTTCTTGCAACGAGCCTAATTGAGTATCATAAACACCAAGAACCTGAACCGCACCAGTTAAATTCTTTTGAGCCTCTTTTAAACTAGCACTAGAGCCACCGCCGCCAGATGCTCTAGCGTATCTAGCTTTAATTTGAGCGATTGCGGCTGCCTCTGATATGTTATTGCGGCTTTTGTGATCTTCTATCTCAAAATCGTGTTTGAGTTTTTTATCAAGCTGTTCGCTATCAAATGCTCGCTGCTTATCTGCCTCTTTTTCTCGCCAGTTTAATGTTTTGTCAAGCTCTTCATTTTTCCAGCCTTGCTCTACGTTTTTTATAACGCCAGTGCCAAATCCTTGAGCCATTGCGGCTAAAATGCCACCTAATCCCATATTACACCCCTTGTTGCATTGATTGAGGTTTATTGCCTTGCATTTGTGATTGGCGTTGATTTTCAAGCTCAGATACCTTGCCAATCATATCAACATATTGCTGCTCTTCTTCAGGCGGTAAAATACCATTTGTCGCCTCGCCAAATTGATCTAACGCATCCATTAAAATGTCGATAATGATGTCATCAATCTGATCTTCAGGTACACCAATTTGTTGCAATAATTGCATTGTTAAATCTTTTGCGACTTGCATCATTACTTGAGGCGGGATTGTTTTGCCATTTTGTTGAGCGGCTTGAATATTTGCGATCATCGCCGTTGCAACTAAATCCGCAACGCCTTTTTCAACGCCTTTTTGCTCAATTCGCTCTTGTGCAACGTTAGCGATAGCATTAACGGAATTTTCCATTACCATGTTATACATCTGAGCTTTGCCGCCTTGTTGCTCTTGATTTTGCATCATGTCGCCAGGCTGACTTTGAGGCATAACATCTTGATTGCCACCTTGAGTTTGTTGAACCATTGAATCTAAAATACCCATTATGCGTTCCTTATATTACTGAAATGTTATTCCACAAATTGACTAATTGAGGGATGCTGTAATCTTCCTCATCTTTGTATTGACCATTTGCCGCTTTCGCTCTTTGCTGCATAGTGCCTAAAATGCCTTGCCCCGTATATTCAGTATTGCCGGCAATTTTTCGCATTTGCTCCCAATCTTTCATCGCTTGCGCTTTTTTAGCTTTATCTTCAATAATCATTTCGTTCAGAACAGGAGAATTAACTTTATCGGCCGCATGCTGCATCGCTGAATTATAACGAGAATTATCGGCAATAACCTTAGCCGCCGTGCCAATAGGAGCTGTACCAACTCCACCAGTTGCAGCCCCACCAACAAACCCAAGAGCGGTTGCCCCCCAGCCTTTGAG
>ENA-OOPD01000019-OOPD01000019.1-human-oral-metagenome-genome-assembly--contig:-NODE-19-length-12670-cov-10.643865_pt1 | contig 12670 bp, 8 predicted proteins | sample MGYA00245294_ERZ501130 | MGnify/ENA primary metagenome ERZ501130 (study PRJEB25959, sample SAMN05335007) | human oral metagenome | host: human-associated | place: USA: California | collected 2014-04-04... | reverse complement strand
TGCTAAAAGCGTTTGCTTCTAGCGCATCAGTTCTAATTCTCATTATATATCCATTTGGATTATGGATATGGTCTAAGTTAATTTTGTAATGGTCATGATATCCGTCATCATCTGGATTCAGCCACACGTCTTTCATATAACCTTGCGGATTTATATGGGAATTAACTAAGAAAGTTGTGGCCGCATCAACTAGATTTTTTACTTTACCAGTTTCATTTGGAAGCGGCTTATCGTATCCTAGAACGCTTCTAAAATACTGATTGAGTGCCTCTACGTTGTAAAATCCATTATTGCCCTCTGGATTAAGACCTCCCGTATTGACACTGGTATTCACAGAAGTTACAATTCTACTGCCCCAAAGATTTTTCATATACATTTTAGTGTTTTCGTAAAACATCGCTAATTTACTGATAACACTGTGGACTTTCATTCCGAAAGTAGAATATAAAGGCGGCATATGCGAATAATCTTGTATAAGCATATTATTATCTGCGGCTAAACCTAATGCGATATTAGGCGGAAAAATCGTATCCGCTATTATTCCACCATTTTTTTCTACGAATTTGTTTTTTAGAGCCAAGTTATTAGCTTCCATCGCCGCCTTATCGACAGCATCTGTCTCTAAGGTTTTTAACCTTTTCATAATAGTGTGTGGCGCGCTCTTAGAAGTACCCACTCCTGCCCCGTCCACTTGACGAAGGAAATCCTCTTCGCTAAACTCACCAAGAACCTGTTTTAGTGAATAGGTAGGTTTCTCCCCCGATGTTCCGCTAACAAAACCGTCTACGCTCTTTATTCTGACGTTTCTATCGTCAACACTAAATTCAGTAAAATCGCTCCAAGTTTTTCCATCGTCTTTTAAACTATAAAAACCTTTTGCTGTAAGGTTATTACCTTCCGACCCCCCCGATATATCTAGTGACCGCGGAAACCAGAGTGACCTTGGCTTTGCGCCTTTTATGGGTTTTTGAGGTGCTTTATAAAATTCATTATTCTTATCTTCGGATTTTCTAAAATCTACAAAAGCCGCAGGCAAAAGCATATTAGAAAAAAGATTTTTCAATTTTTTCTCTAAGAAAATAATTTCTCCCCAAGCCATTTATTTTTTCTCCTTCTTTTTTATGATACAAACAATTCTCTCAAGAATCTTTCGATGTTTTTATATAAAACAATAGCCTCTATCCAATTCATGCGAAACTCTCCTTTATGCTTGGAAAATCATCTCCAGTAGCCCCAAGAGGATAGGTAATTCTTATATTCTTTGTCTTTATCAATTCCTTTGGTCTACCTTCGCCGCACTTATATAAAAGCTGTTGAATACCCGTATCCTTGTAGCTATAATCAAAAATTTTAGTGACTACTTGATAATGTACAGTCCAGTCTACGTCAATCTCTGAACAAAAGTCTTGTGTTATAACAGTGATATTTTCAAAAGTCGCGCCATCAATAAGGCCGCCATGTTCAGTTCCAAAAGTTACTTGAGAGATAGTTCCAAGTTTTAACTGCTGCTCTAGGTCTAATCCATCAAGCATGTCAATGTATTTTCCGTCTGTCCCAAAAGGAATAAAATCAGAATATAAGCCACCATTCTTTTTTTGTTTCAGTCCTTTTAATCTAGTTTTCTTTGCCATTTAATCCTCCTTTTACTCTATTAAAGAAAAATTAATAATTGTACTTGCGGCGCGCCATTAGGAAAGGAAAGTTCTGATAAGATAATTCCATCGTCCGTTTCATAGATAAAAGTGCGGCCTATGTATATGTTTACTCTTGTTAAAATATTATTCACCTTAAAACAAAAGTCTTGAAGCTTCATATAGTCCTTCTCTCCAATGGAAATTCCAAACTTAACTTTCCTGCCCACTCCTATTTGGGTTGCTAAGTTTTGACCCGCAGAAAATGGCCCTGTAAGTTGACCAAAAAAACCCGAAGTTCGTGCCATTATTTTTTCCTCTTTTCTCTCTTATTTATTTAGAAAAATATTAAGGGGGCATTTCAAAAAAATGCCCCCTTAATCAGAAAATTTTTTAAATGAAGATTCCTTCTGTCTCAACTTTTACAAGCCAAATTCCATTAGGTTTTATCTTAGAAGGGTCATTCCCATTTTCCGCAACGGGTTGCGCATCAGTTGCTTTATAGTCCGTTTTATTGGCGGCGCACGTTGCTAAAAAGTTATTAGCATTTTCAGAAGAAGATAAGGAATCTACTTTTTGCCAAGCGAGAGCGGGGTCAGCAGTATATAATCCGTTGTTAAGTCCCTCATAGTCATAAGCATAAGTTTCAGTAGTAACTAAATCTCCATTCTGTTGCCGCACAACAGCAAGCCAACCTGAACGATTCTTTGTTGCTTCATCAACCTGTCCGCCCGCGGTCTTGCCTATTCCATAAGGATACTTTAGCTTAACGTCCGCAAGAGAACTAAAGAAGCCAAGTATATGATTACTACTTAATGTCGCGCCAAGATTGTGCCAAGCATAGTTTTTTGTCTGTTGTGTCTTTGGATTGGTATAAGGCAACATAAAATACTTGGCGGGGTCATCTAAAAGCGCGTCTCGCTTAGATTTGCTGCTATACAGTACGCACAAGTTGTCGCCATTCATCCTAATAGCTTCAATCTTATTTATTGGATATTCACTTACCTTAGTTTCATCTCCAATATTTCCTGTTGCGGGAGAGCCATCAGAATTCTTTTCTCCAACATTATAATTTGCTTTAAGGAACTGGTCTGTGTCTAAGTCCCCATCGCCATCTACCCAAAGCTTATTAATAGTCTTAAACTTGAACGGCTCATTTGTTAAAACACTGTTTAAGGTGCTTTTATGATAGTCTCCAGCCGAATCTTTATAATTCCAAGTGAACTCCATCTCTAAGTTATTATTTAACTTAACGCCTGTAACAGCGTAATATGGGCCAAAGTTAATACTTGTTCCATCATTATAAGTTAAGGTAATAACTTGAGTATCTTCATTCTTTTGAATATTAGAAACAAATTTAACGTGCTGCGGAATTTGCTCTAAGATATATCCATTTTCATCTGTTGTCGGATATCCAATGACGTATCCTTTTGTATCTCTCTTTGCAATTCCGTCTTCAATTTGAATTCTACTTCTATCATTGTCTATTACGACTAAACCAGATGGGTCTCTCTTTTTAGTGTTATATTTAATAATAAAACTTTGTACGCCATTCTCATTATCGAAAAAGACTTCTTTTATACTGTTGACTTCTCCTAAATACACAGAAGAACTCAAATCTGTGTATTTAGCAAATAATCTACCGTCTTTAGACAGGCTTAAATTGTCTAACATTCGAATCGAAATCTGATTATCTGCGCCATATGTGTAATGGACAGTGAGAAGGTTTGCTGGGGTCGTCTTTATCTCGATAACTCTCCATTGCGCCGACCCGTCTGTAAATTCATGTCCAACAGCAAAAGTGGAACAGTCTACAGGCGCGGCTGCCGTCTGTCCCGCCACGATACACAGCAACCCGAGCCCCTCTGAAAGTCCTGCGCCCCGCGCGCCAACCCTATCATTCAGAACATAAGAGTGGCTTCTTTCTAATTCACTTAATTCTGGAGAGGGATTTGTATTATCAGTGATTCTATCTACGACTCTTAGCCATCCAACGTGCTTTTCTTCACTGATTTCACCTGTTTCTAAATTATTATAATTCTTAGTCTTATAATAAATAGAGAAGTTTTTATCATCGGTATGAGAAATATTCCCATTAGAATCTCTGGCCACTGTTTGAAGGAAGTCTGTCGTGGGGTCAATGCGCTGACCATCTGCCGCAACAATATGAGTGCTTACTTCACAAACATCCTGTCCATGAATACCGTTTGGAATCTGTAAATCGTAACTTTTGTAAAATGGATGCTCAAGTGATTCCGCCTTCTCTCTTACAAGGCCGCTATAGTTCCAATAGGGTGAATCAGCAGAATGGGTCGCCGCCCAAGGAGTGGCCTTAATAAACCCTGGCTCAACGCGCCAAACGATTGAATCCGAAGTAGAACTCGCTGTATCAACGACCTGCCGCGAAGTGTCCCATAAATAATGCTCGCTATTGAACTTATAGTAGACCCCCTCTTCTCCGACAGAGGGTAAAGAAGTAACTTCCTTTATAATCGCGCCATATGGCTTAACCGTTCGAGCCGAGTACTCAAAAACAGTGATTGGGAAATCAAATCCAATATAAGTTTGTTTTACGTCTCCAGTAACTTCATCCAAGACATTACAAAAGCCATACTTAATAGTATCATTGTATTTTGTACTATCTATCTTACCAAGAGTTCTCTTGGCTATTGCTTCTGTTTTTAATCCATCTGTACTATTTTGATAGGTAGAAACAAAAGTAGTCCAATCTTGAAGTGAAAGGTGCGGCGCGCGTCCGTCTGGGCCGACTATCCGACCGACATACTCCGCCCCGCCACCTGGGGACTTACAGAAATTGAAGAACTCTTGTTCGAATAAGTCCTCTCCGTCAGCATCAACTTTTCTTGAAATATATTCAATTTCAATTTTAACAGGTGTTCCCGCAATTAACTTATATTTGTACTCATAAAATTTTGGTACGTTAGCCAAGAGAGAAAGAGAACCTGCGGCGGGCGGCGCTACCCCTCCCCCTCCGCTCTGGTAAAAGACTCCCTCTTCACCATAAAGAGTTTTCTTTTCAGTATCTTCTCTTGTTAAAGTTGTCTTATTATTGTTGAGAGCAAAATTTTGTTGATAATTAAGCCCCCTTCGATAAATAATTCCGTTTTCTCTACTAGCTTTATTTGGCGTGTCGATTATAACATATTCATGATAGCTTGCGCCCGTGTAGCTGCCCCCCTGTTGGAAGGCCGCTACCATTTTTTGAATACTATCGAAGCGCGCAACTAAATGATATGTTCTACCCTCTTTGCCGCCATAAAAACTATATCCCATTTAAGCCTCCTTTTAGCTATTGTCCCAAGCGTAATCTAAGATAAAGTCTTTAACATTTTCATCTCGGCTTCCGTTTGGGGCAAGCACTCCTACAAAACTGATTTTCACTCCGTTGTTAACTTCATAAATACCGCTCCTGCCTATTCTAATTGGCTCATGATTAACGCACAATAAAGAGCCTGGCTGTGACTGAACTCCAATCTTATCAGAGCCTATTGGTAGAATATTTTTTATAACACATAAGTCTCCCTTGTCATCGAAGTTTAAGGTTGAACTATTAAGAGTGTCTCTGAATCCATAAATATAATCGTAACTAACTTTTTTCATTTCAAAAGCTAAAAACTTGTATGAGTTATTTGGCGTAAAAACAACTTCAAAGCTTTTTTCTGGCTCGTTGACTAACTCTTTATAAGGTTCTACTGAAAACTTACTTTCTACTGTTTGATAAGTTCCGTCTGTATGAACTCCAGTCGAAGTTCCAGTATCTTTATATAAGATAAGAGAGAAGTCCATGTTATTAGGGTCTTCCCAAGTAGTGACGACGCCTAGGGTATTCTGATAAGTTCTCTCTGGGATTCTTTTTACTGTAAATCTTAGATAGTATGTGTTCTTTGGAAGAAAAACACCCCCGTTGCCTAGCGGAGTAATAGCAAAATCTTTAAATCCGCGAGAATAGCCTTGCGTATAAACAAAAGAAGGCGAAAACGGAACGTCTTCCATGTATGTTTGAGAACCCGCCCCGCCTTTCTTTCTAATTTGTCCAATTTGTAAAGCCATTGATTCTCCTTTCCTTTTTTATAATTTCGAAACGCACTTTGTTGCTGAAATAGACATCATGGAATTAATGTCAAGAGGAAGAGAAATTGAGTTAATCATATAGTCTCCATTCACGCCCGCAGCATTGTCCGCAACGCTTATCCTAGTATTAGGCTCCAGATAAAATATAGGTAACGCGCTAATAGAAATCTGCTCTCCCATGTTAGTATTCTGATAAAGCAATGTCTTTATTTTTTCAAAACATGAATTTTGGTAGCCGCCAATAGAAAAAAGATTAAATATATCTCCCTTAACTTGAATCCAATCTTGCCCAGCTTCATCACACTCTTGTCTCATGTTTGCTAAGTAATATTGTTCTGTCAAAGAGATTTCTTCTTGTTCATTTGCGGCGGTCGCCTTTATCAAGTTCAGTTGGTCGGCCGTCAGAGTCCGCTGTATATCTTCTAAATTAGATTTATCTATATCTTTGCAAATGAAAACGATATCTGGAATGTCATCTTCAAAAACGCAATTTATTTTCTCATCTAAAAGAGATATGCTGCGCCGCCCAATATTTTTAACACTATATTTACCTATTCCCGCAACGTCATCTATTATATCTAGGAAAAAGTCTACTCTACTAGGATTTTTCCTTACATTATCTTTGAATTTTTGTTCTTGTAAATCATACAATTTTGCCCACTCATTAATCAATTCAACGAAATAATAGTTCGAGTTCGTTGCCGTATCAAGAGCCTCTAAGCCTTGGTAATACAACTCTTCGCGCCAGTCTTTTGTATAAACAGAAGTTCCATTCTCTTTTATTTTAGCTTTTAATATCTGGTCTTTGTCTATATAAAATTCTGCGCGATGCACTCCATAACATTTTCGTCCATCAATTTGTTTTAGTTGTGGGCGCGCATCAATAGCTAAATGATAGCGAATGGGAGTCTGACTTCCATCGAGACTTTTCTTTACTCCCCAAACAACAAAATCATTTTTTATATTGCCAAAGCGCGGCGCATTAGAACACGTCTCTATCAATTGAGTTCCGTCAAAAGTGTAGACAGACTTGCTCGCCGCAAGGTCAATTTCATAATTCTCGTCTTGACTTGCTTTTGCCAAAATTGAAGAAGTGTAGGTAGTGTTTAAATAGTTTTTTATCTCTTGGAAATGAAATCTTCCAAAAACATCATAGAAGTATTCAAAGTTACCAAGCGCGGATACTATTTTATCTAATACACTTGTTACAGTCTCGCCCGCGTTGCTAATCAGTTCGCCTGGATAGGTGAAGTCAGTGTAGACAAATCCTACATTCTCTCCTCTTTCTATTGTCTTTATCATATTGGCATTGCCATTGACCTTGCCGAGTGCTTCGTCATATTTCAGATAAAGATTCTTTTCAAATTGAGTATCAACATAATAAAGATTAGAGTTCCCATTATACTGTAAAACCTGTTTAACTCTTTCTGGTAAATCCTCAATGATAATATTAGGAAGAGACTCTTCTCCAAAATGATTTACAGCCTCTTGTATTATTTGTCTCATTGTTGGATAAGTAATCAAGAGAGAGCCATCTTCTTTTTCGCGCTCGCGCTTGTGGAATTGAACTGCTGCGGGCAGTACTCCACCCGCATCTCCATTCAGCAAGCACATTTTATCCTTTAATGTCAGTGAAATCTGAACTCCGTTAATAGAGTGAGTTATGTTTGGGTCAAAAATTACATATATGCCAAGTGGAAACCAGACTGTATCGCCATAAAGTTCTGTATAATTTAATTCATGATATTGAACAGTCCCCGCGCGCCCATCTAAAGTTTCATAAGTATATGGAGAAACTTTATTCTTTATTCCCAACTCAATTCTAATCTTTCTATTGATAGAAAAGAGCGTGTTGATTTGAGTTAAATCATTCTCATACTCTTCTGCAAAAAGAGTTATATTACAGGTTCTCCGAAGAGAAGAGGCGCCATTTAAATTGATGGCGCCAGAGATTACTTTCCCTTGAATCTCTTGTATATCTTCTTCTCCCCAAGACAAAGCTGTTATTCGAACGACCTGCTCTTTTATCGGCAGACTGCCTATAGCTTTTAAGAAGCGAGTATCTTTTAAAAAAGCATAAGAATTCAATTAATATACCCCCTTTACAGTTTGGATATAACAATTTACAATAGCATCTACATCTATTGTAATATCATAAGACTCCCCGCCCCCATTTTTCTTGGCTTCGCGCCAATCGCCTTTGTAGAACATATAAATCTTGCCCGCCGCAGAATAAAAATCATAGTTTGCGGGATTGCGCGGCTTGCTATTCTTTTTATGCTTTGCTTCAAACTCTGCTTGGCCGCCCGCATAAACGTATCTCACATCTATCTTCTGGCCGCCAAAGATTAGAGATTCTATTGAAGCGGAGTTATCATCTACAGACTCCCGCCCAGACTCGATAAACAAAAGTCCAGTTTCATCCACCTCTACTCTCATGACTTCTTCGGAAGCACTTGTTTTAACAAAAGCAAAGATTCCTGGCTCTGCGTCTATCTCCGCCGAGAAGAAAGCATTAATGTTGGTATAATAGGTTGGGTATCGCAAATAATATCTATACCAAAGAATATTTGCAACATCATTTTCAGCGTTGTTTGGCGCGAACACCTTTGCAACTTGAGTATTAATATTTTTATAGATTTTCACAACTGGAACATCTTTTAAGCTATTACTCTTAGAGATATTTATTAAATAGTCGATTGTCATTTTTGTGTCTCTTGCGGGAATAATTGTCCACCCAGACCCAATATAGACATTTTCACCTTTTAATTCGTAAATATTGTTAGGTCTTTGAACAAGGATAGTTTTGTCATTAACATAAAAGAGCCATCCTAAAACAAGTTCTGTATCCGCGGAGATAGGTTCGTCTTCATTTAGAGGAATTAAATTCTCTCCCTCTTTCTTAATCAGATAAGGTTCAGATTCAATTTCCATTCGGAGGTAAGATAAGAAGAAGTCATCTACTTGGACTTTATCTATTGTTTTACCAAAGGAATATTTCTCTTTAATTAAATCCAAAACATTCTTGCCGCCATAGAAAGGTTTTTCGAAACTGTTTAATTGCCCAATGCGGCTCTCTCCAAAAACGATGTTTGGATTGTATCTTCCTATGTTCTGAATCCCATATTTATCATAGTTTAAAACGGAATCTTCGTCAATCTCAACAAAAGTAGCAGAAAAACTATATATCAATCTTCCTAACTCTTGTTTCGGCGTAAGGGTCACAGACATTAGTTTTACTAACATATTACCCTCTTGCAATGACTTGAAGAGTTTTACCTTATTATTATACAAGAACTTTTCAACTAATTGTCTAAAATTTCTCTCTTTTGTGTAATCGTATTCATTTACAAACTCTTCGATTCTATGGCGAGTCTCCATATGTTTATTTGCTATTTCTTGGAATCCATAATACATGCCCGCATCAGAAGTAAAGAGATGTGCCTCATCCATGAAAGCTGTGATAAGTCCAGTACCTTGGAAGGTTCGATAATACATATTTCCATTTCGCCGCACAAAAGGATATTGAGAACCTATTGTGTCAGTTTTGTTCTCTGCTATCACTGTAGACATTTGAGAAATTTGGAAGTCATATTTCATCTTTAACTGGAGCGCGCTTCCTAGACTTTCTCCTCTTTCAACTAAGAAAGCATTTTCAAACTCTCCCATCTCTTGAGTACTAGTCTTTAAGATTCCGCGGCGGCCTCTTCCATCTCGAATTTGCGCGCCATATTGGTAGTATACTCCAGACTCTATTGTGAAGTCCGCAAAATCCCACTCAAGAACATGATTAGAGAAGGTCTTGTTCGCAACATCTTCCCACACTCTGAAATTAGTTTTTGAGGATGTTCGCCGCAAAGTTACATTTAAATGAACTAACTGACTATCTGCTCCACGAACTTTTACCATTGCATATCCTTCTTCTTCGTCAATAGACAAGTCTACTGTGCCAGGGAACGGGTCTGACGCATATGCCGCAACCGTGAAGGCCTGATGCTGTTTTGCTATATAGCCATTCTTACTTTCCGCTTCAATCAAGAGATAATAAGCACTTCCGCTCTTCATTTTATAAGCGAAACTATGCTCGATACGAATTGCGCCATTAGATTCAAGAGGAACAAAATCATAGTTACTATAATTTTTTTCTCCGCTGTCTGCTATTGGCTCATCGCCTTCTTGGTATGGCTGCTTAAAAAGTCTCATTCTCCACTTTTTTAAGAACTCTCCACTCTCGTTAGCAGTATATAAGAAAGCAAAAGTAGCATCTTCTGAAGAAGTAGTAACAAGAGCCGACTCATCTTCTGAAATTTCTTCTACATTAAAATCTGGAAGTGACAGGATTGGCCTTGCGATTCCTTTTATTAAGCAAACCGTTGACCATTCCGAAAATTGAGTTAAATGGCTGTTGAAGTAGGCGGCGTCCGCATTGAATCCGCTTTCTTGGATAGAAGTATCTGTGCTGAAACGAATCTGCACCTTGTAAATGACTCCGCGCCTAAATGACCCAGTAATCAAATCACTACCGCTCAATTCAACGTAATATCGGTAAGGTGTCGCCGCGATGACTGGATTGTCTCGCGGCGTTACCTCATTGTAACCAGAAATTTTTATTTTAGAAGGATATACGCTAGTATTTAAAGCGTTACTATTGTTTTCTTGATACTTGACTGTCACATGAACATTCTTTATATCAGCTTTTGAATTTAAATCAGAAATGCCGAAGTAGATTCTAACAGTTTTATCAGTGTAAGCAAAAGCAGGCATTGAGTATTCAATTATCGGTGGGTAGAGTGCCATTGTCTTTTTCACTTCCCTTCTTTTTTTCTTTGTCCTTTTTCTTAATGTCCGATGGCGCCACTTTGGGTAAGGCTTTTATTTCATTCATTAAGTCTTCAACAAAACTATTTCCATTTTCTTTTACATAATGCTGATACCGTCTATTAATGCAATCTAAACTATAGGTATCAATCTCCCCCAGTTTATTGCAGAAATAGTTATGCTCTCTTGTAATCCAAGCTTTTATATCATCTCTGTCTGATTCAAGAAGAAGCTTTATGTTTTCGTTTGCGGCCTCTATTTCTTTTTGCAGGAAATCATTTCTTTCGTCCATTCTTTTTATATAAAGTTCTCTTTCCTGCAAAGCCACATCTAACTTTTTATTTATTAAATCTCTTTCTTCTGCGGCCTTATGTTCGAGTTTAGCTATAGCGTCATCTCTATTCACCCATGAGTGGGCTTCTTTTTGAATCCAGTCTCTAGCCTCGCTTAACTGTTTAATCGCGAAAAAGAATAAAACGCCAAAAAGTAGAATTTCTTGCACAGAATACTTGACTAAAAAATGTTCCATTCTTAATCCTCTCTTTCTATTGGAGAATCGTTTAAGGTTGTGACTTCCTCCTCTGAATTGTTAAGAGATGCTTGATTGACAGCCGCAAAATAAGTCTTTTCAGCAGCTCCATACAAGTCTTTTAAAATATAATAAGCGAGTGAAATTGGAAGCCCGCTTTGATTTAATACACCCAAAAGGCGTTGCCTAGTTTGTTCACCAAGCAACGCCAACTGACTGTCATAATTTCGTAAATCCTTTTCTTCCTTCATCTCTTTTCCTCTCTTTTTATGTCATTAAACTGTAATCCAATCTAAGACTCCATCGACAAAATCTTGAACTGGGTCATAATAAGCCATTACAAAAAGCGTCGATTTCTTAGTCTTTATGCTACCCCCTGGGACAACAACTTCAATACTTTCGCGCTCTACGTGGATATCATCTTCGGGACTGCCGCCGCCATCTACTCTTTTTACATAAGAGAATGTCTTTTTCTTTTGAGACAACTTAACATCATTTACAATTCGAATTGATTGCCACTTGACTGTTTTTCCTTGGAAGGTCAAGCCCTCTTGAACATTTAAAGTTCCAACAACTAAATCTTTAATATAAGTTGGCAAAGCTTTTCCATCTACGCTAGTCCTATTACCAGTTAAAAAGCTTCCAGAAGAATTTAATCTCGTTCCACCTAACTGCACCTCTCCTGCGGCGTGATTAAAAGCGCTTGCGGTAACTGTATTTCCGCCAAGAGAACCGTTTCCAAAAGTGAAGCCCGCGTTTGTCCATTTGTTTGCACCCGCGCCAAAAGAGAAAATGTTTGCGGCGGTCACGTGGCTAAAGTTAGCCTCGCCTCCGCTACTGATGCTCCACCCCGTGCCGCCAACAGAGCCATTGGAAGTTAAGTACATCTGTCCACCAGTCAATCTATCTGAACCAATTTCCCATCCGCCAATCTTTCCACTATTGAAGTATGCGCGTCCATCAGATTGGATTTTCCAACCCGACCCCGCGCCATAGTGAGCCTCGATAGACCCACTGGACTTTATGCGGATGCCGTCCGCAGACAACTCATTAGAACTGATTTTCCATCCCGCGATGCTACCTTTTCCATTTGCGATTAAATTATTGAAGGTGGCGTTTCCATTACTCTCAATAGACCAAGAATTATTGCCGCCTGCGTCAACTGAAATAGAGCCGCGCGAGTTGATTTCTATACCATCTGCGGTCAGGGCATTTCTATCAATGCTCCATCCACCAATACTGCCGCCGCCACGAGCAATAAGATTACGAGCCACGAGATTACCCTCTCTGTCCACGGCGAATTTTTGTCCAAGGCGGATGCCGTTAGTCCCAAGATAGACAGAAGCGCCCAAGCCCCCGATATTATAATCAGTACTACTCCCCAAATTACTCGCATCAAAGCTTGTTGCATTATACCCAATATATGACTCATTGTTATCTCCATTTATTATCCAGTGTCTCTGTCCGCTTAATCGACCTACTCTAACTGCGCCGCCCGCAGAACTATCAACTTCAATACTACTTCCTATTGATAATCCATTTGAACTTAAATAAAAACCTGTGCTTCTATTGCCAAGAGTATTATGTGAATTAGAATAGA
>ENA-OOPD01000017-OOPD01000017.1-human-oral-metagenome-genome-assembly--contig:-NODE-17-length-13601-cov-14.590990_pt1 | contig 13601 bp, 14 predicted proteins | sample MGYA00245294_ERZ501130 | MGnify/ENA primary metagenome ERZ501130 (study PRJEB25959, sample SAMN05335007) | human oral metagenome | host: human-associated | place: USA: California | collected... | reverse complement strand
AAAAAAAGACTACTAATGATTGGGAAAAGTTAATAGATATAAAATCATTCCAGATTTAGGTGGTGCACCGGAAACACTTGAGACAACCACTTTGTCAGATCCGATGCAGACCTACACACTGGGAATCCAGTCATTAGATGCTTTGGAGTTTGAAGCAAATTATACTCTGGATGAATTCAAGGCTTTAAAGGCTTTAGAGGGAGTGACTAACGATTATGCAGTTTGGCTTGGTGGAACTGAAACGGGCGGGGTAATTACTCCAACAGGGGTTAATGGAAAGTATAAGTTTAAAGGACAATTATCAGTTTTTCCTTCTGGTGGAGGAGTTAATGAGGTTGTAGGAATGACAATCACCATAGCTCCATCAACACCAATTACATTAGAACCATAAGGAGGTATATATGGCTAAACAGCTAAAGTTTACATATAAGGACAAGGATTATACTTTGGAATTTACAAGAAGAACTGTAACAGAGATGGAAAAAAAGGGATTTGTGGCTGCTGATATTGAAAGTAGACCAATGACAATCTTACCTATGATGTTTGAGGGAGCTTTTCTAGCACATCATAGATTTGAAAAGAAAGATATTATAGATGAAATTTTCAAAAAGCTTACAAATAAGGAAGATTTGATTGGTAAGTTAGCGGAAATGTATAATGAACCCTTGACAACCCTCCTTGAAGAACCGGAAACGTCTGAGGGAAACGTGAACTGGACAGCAAGTTTTTAGAAGAGAGGCTGTCCGAAGAAGATAAGGAGTTTCTAATAGACGAGGGAGAGAGATACGTTTCTTCCTCGTCTTCTCCATATGGAGACTTATTTTATAAGCATTTCCCTTATTATTTGTCAATAGGTATGACAGAAGAACAGTATTGGGATAAGGATTGTGTTTTAACTAAATATTATAGAGAGGCTGAGAGATTAAGAATTGAGAGGGTTAATGAGCAATTGTGGTTACAGGGCATGTATATTTATGATGCTTTGGCAAGGGTTTCTCCAATATTTAATTCAAATGCTAAGAAAGGTACTAAAGCTCAACCTTATGTAGATAAGCCGTACCCTATATCAAGAAAACAACAGGAGGAGATTGAAAGAAAGAAGGAAGAAGCTGAATCTAAAAAATGACTATGTATATGGAAACATATATGTTTAATCATAATAAAAAATTCAAAGAAAGGAAGTGATAGGGATGGCTACTATTGATACGCTTAGTATAGATATAAAATCAAATTCAAAAGCAGCAGTCAACGGAATTAATGCTCTTATCACTTCCTTGTCACGCTTAAAAAGTGCTACTAGGGACGGAGCAGGATTAGGTGGTTTAAATGATAAGTTGAAATCTCTTAGTGGAACATTAGGTGGTTTAAGAATTTCTAGTCAAAGAGCATCTGGAGGTTACGTTGACTTATGGGCAAAAATGAGCCTTGTTAATAGTGCAACTAGAAAATTGGTTAGTAGCTTGGGATACGCAATAACAGAAAGCAATAAGTACATAGAGGATTTGAACTTATTTACGGTTTCTATGGGTGAATATGCTGATGATGCACAAAGATATGCTGAAAAAGTAAGTGAAGTTATGGGAATTGATCCTGCTCAATTCATGAGGAATCAAGGTGTTTTTATGACTATAAGTAAGGGTTTTGGTGTGTCAGCTGATAGAGCTGCTATAATGTCTAAAAACCTTACTCAATTGGGCTATGATTTATCATCATTTTTTAATATATCTTATGAAGACTCAATGAAGAAACTTACTTCTGCTATATCTGGAGAATTAGAGCCTATTCGTAGGTTAGGATATGATTTGTCAAAAGCAAGATTAAAGCAAGAGGCTCTTAATTTAGGCATACATAAGTCATTTTTAGATATGACTCAGGCTGAAAAGGCACAATTAAGGTATCACGCAATCATGACACAGGTTACAGCTGTTCAAGGGGATATGGCACGTACTTTAGATGCGCCTTCTAACCAGTTACGTGTATTGAGTGCTCAAGCGGTTCAGTGTGCGAGGGCTTTTGGTAACATCTTTATACCAGCACTAAATGCTGTTTTGCCAGTTGCAATAGCAGTAATGAAGGTCTTGAGGGGTCTTGCTGAAAGTATAGCAGGTTTGTTTGGCTTTAAGTTGCCTAAGGTAGATATGTCATCTATAAAAACGGGAGCAGCCGCTCTTGGAGATATGTCTGATGCTGCTAAGGGTACTGCCGGTGGATTAGGCAAGGCAGGAGAAGCTGCTAAAAAATTAAAAAATTCTTTGCTCGGGATTGATGAATTAAATGTTTTATCTAAGGATAGCGATAATGCTGGCAGTGGTAGAGGTTCCGGTGGTGCTGGTGGTGCTGGTGGGGGTAGTGAATTCGATTTTGATTTACCTACATATGATTTCTTAGGTAATGCCATAAATTCTAAAGTAGATAAGATAAAGGGAATAATAGAAGGAGCTATTAAAGAAATAATGGTGGTTTTGGCGGCAGCATCTCTTGTAATAGGAATTATATTAGTTGCTACTGGTGCGAATATTCCATTAGGATTGGGGCTTATAGCAATAGGAGCTTATACCCTTGGGAAAGAAATAGCTGTAAATTGGGATAGTATGAGTAAACCACTTGCCGATTTGCTTCACTTTTTGACAGGGCTTATTGCAGGGTTTGCATTAGCAGTTGGGGCTGTTTTAGTATTTACAGGGGCAAATATACCATTGGGAGTGGCTTTAATGGTATTGGGTGCTGTATCTTTAGCGGCATCGTTGGCAATTAATTGGTATAAATTGGAAGGTAAGTTTAAGGGTATTTTACAAACCTTAGATCTTATGTTAGGTGCGGCATTTTTAACACTGGGAGCGATACTAACATTAACAGGAGTTAACATTCCGCTTGGAATTGCTTTATTAGCAAAAGGAGCATTAGACCTGGTGAGTGCTGCTGATGAAAAGTGGGATTTTTTGCCAGATAAAGTTAGAGATATAATTGCTGGTATTGATGCTGTTGTTGGAATTGCTTTTTTAACACTTGGAGCCGTTATAGCTTTTTCAGGAGTTAATATTCCATTGGGCATAGGGCTACTTGCGACCGGGGCTTTACAATTGGCTACAATGAATCCTGTTGCTTGGGAGAGATTACCAAATGAGATTAAGGCAAAAATAGCTGTAATTGAAGCAATAATAGGTTTGTCATTATTGTTTATTGGAACTGTATTAGCACTATCAGGTATCAATGTTCCGCTTGGTATAGGGCTGATGGCAGGTGGAGCTATTGAACTTGCTACTACGAGCGTTCTGAATTGGAATCAATTATCAGATGATACCAAGCGTATTATTTCAGATATTGAAGCTGTAGTTGGAGGGGCATTGTTGGCGATAGGTGCTATTTTAGCTTTTTCAGGAGCAAATATATTGTTGGGATTAGGTATGATAGCAATAGGAGCTGTGGTTTTAGCATCTGCCGTGGGATTGAATTGGGATAAATTGAACGAGGATGTAGTTCAAGCAATAGCTTCACTGGCAGAGGTTTTAGGTACAGCATCGCTGGTAATGGGTGCTATTTTAGCATTTAGTGGATTTAATATACCACTAGGAATAGTATTGATGGGTGCTGGAGCTGCCTTATTGGTTACAGCTGCCGCCTTGAATTGGAATAAATTACCGGCTCAATTGAGAGAAGCACTTACAACAGTATTGGTTGTGACAGGAATGATAGCTTTGGTTATCGGTATTATATTAGTAATGGGAGGTCTTTTGCCATTAGGAATAGCTTTAATAGCTATTGGTGCAACTTCTTTATTTACGGCAGTCGCTGTGAATTGGAATTTTATCAAGGATAAGATACAAGAAAATTGGGGAGCGTTTGTTTTTGCAGGGGTGGTATTGGTTGTATTAGGTATTTTACTGTGTTTTGCCACGCTCTTGCCACTTGGCATAGGATTAATAGCTGCCGGGGCAGGTGTTTTAGCAACTGCTATAGCTCTTACTCCTGATGGAGTGAAAAAGGAAATAACAAATACTCTTGATTCAATAAAGAAAGTTGTTGATGATAACAGAGTAGCCATAGGTTTGATAATGTGCTTAACAGTTGTAGGTCTGCCACTTGGAATAGGCCTGTTAGTTGATGAGTTTGCAAAATCATCCAAAACCACAACGATAGATAAACTTGCTTTACCTAACTTAACACAAGAACAGTTGGATGAAATTCAAGCCCGATACGATAAATTTAGGGCAAATAGTGTGACAACAATGACAGAAGCAGGAAGAGAAACTGTTAACGGATATGTACGTGGTATTTCAGAAAGACAACCAGAGGCCCTTGAAGCGATGAGAAGATGGGGCGAGAGTGCAAGTTCTACATTTAAAGAACCATTAAAAATCCACTCTCCATCAAAAGTGTTTTATGAACATGGAGAAAACACAGTTCAAGGTTTTGCTAATGGTATTTCTGAAAGAAATATAGACTCAAGAAATAGTATAACTTCATGGGCTGAGAATATAAAAGAATGGTTTATTGATAATTCTTTGGGCGGAATTAATTCATCAACATTTAGCACGTATGGAAACGATGTTATCGAAGGCTTTAGAATTAAGATAAATAGTGCTTATCCTAATTCTAAAGAAAGTGTAGTTACATGGGCAAATAGTATTAGAGAATGGTTCACAGATTCTTCTGCGGGTGGAATCAATAATGATACATTTCAAGGATATGCTAATAATACAATTGATGGTTTTAAGGAAAAAATTGGTAATAGTTACACCAACACTGAGCCTAATATGAATAGGTGGGCAAATGAAATTAAAAGATGGTTCAATTCTATAGTGTCTGAAAAAGCCTTTGGAGAAATTGCATATGATACTATTAAAGGTTTTAAGAATGAGATAAGTAGCAGATATACAGATACGCAATCTAACATGGAAACATTTGGTATTAAGGTGAAAGGATGGTTTACACAGCATGCATCCGGTGATAGTTTTTATAAAGTTGCGTCTGATGTAATTGATGGATTTAAAAGAGGTATTGGTGAACTGTATAGTACTTGTAAGAACAGTATTAGTAATTGGGGAAGTTCTATAATTAGCTGGTTTAAAGATACATTGGATGTGAATTCTCCTTCTAAAAAGTTTTATGAAATAGGGAAGTTTACAGTAGACGGTTTTAACTTGGCAATTAGTAAGGAAGGCAAAACCAGTAAGGAAATGGTACAAAATTGGGCTGAATCCTTCACTAATATTTCACCTAAAATAGCTTTATTAGTAGATACTTCAGAGGTGGAAAATTATAATCCTGTTCAATCTTATAGTAAGAATATACCTGTAGGTATAAAAAATTCTTATCAGGTAGGTATTGATGATTTTTCAGATGGTATGGAGAAACTTTACAAGACTTATATTGAACCTAAATTAAATCAAATTGCAGATGATATGAAAAGACAAGCTGATAAGCAAGAGCAAACGATAGTTCAGGTAGGAAACAGGACTATTGCAGAAGCAGTTACCACTCAAAGGCAGGCAGATGGTTATGTGTTTACTGTTTAGTATTTTGAAGAGAGGTGAGTAATGGCATATTTAACTATAAATGGATATGTTATTCCTCCCCCTAAAAGGGGAGTTCGTATAGTTGTTACAACAGTTGTTGATTCTGGTAGAGATGCTAATGGGGCAGTTGTAGGTCAGAAAGTAGGTAGGGACCAGTACAAGATAGATGGCTTAGAATGGTCTTGGTTGGAAGCTAAAAAATGGGAAGAAATTTTGAGGATATTACAGGATTTTTTTGTATATGTTAGTTTTCATGATCCAGTAAGTGGTTCGCTTAAAACACTTAAAATGTACTGTAGTGATAGGACTGGTGAACCTTATTGGCTTGATGAAACAGGTCAACCAACCCACTATAGAAATTGCAAGGTTAATTTGATAGATGTAGGTGAATAATATGCAGAAGGTATCTAGGGAATATAGAAATAGTATGAGTAGTGGGCTTAGAGAGCGAGCTTACACTATGATATCTTTTGGTTTGGTGAATCAAGAAATACAGGGTAGTGCAAAGGTAGATAGCGGACAGCTTGCGTATTATTCAAAACCAGATGACTTGTTTATTAAAAACTCTGCTAAACACAATTATGCCACATTGGAGGAGAATTTTACGAGAGTAGATGGGAGTATGTTATTTCTTCCAAGAAATGAGGAAAATTGTATTTTAACTGAGTTAGTCAGCTATGAAATTATATCAAAAGCTACGTTTGAATTGATAATAAATTTAAATGTGCAACCTACGGATTTTAAGGGCTTTACAATTGAATTTGGCGAGAATTATCCTTTAGATTTTGACTTAATAACAGATAGTGGTCAAAAAATAGAGGTTCGGAATAATAATAAAACCACATGGGTTACACAAGATGTGTTTAGTGCTGTAACTAGACTCCGTATATTGTTTTACAAGATGAAGAATTTACATAGTAGAGTTAGAATTTATTCAATATTATTTGGGTATGGACTGATTTATTACAATGATGATGTTATAAGCTCGACATTAGAAAGTCATATATCTCCAATAGCTGAAACAATACCGCAGATAGACTTTACACTGCAATTAAAAAACTATAACAGGTATTTTGATGTTGATAATCCGGACTCTGCTATCAACTTTTTGGAAACAGGCCAGGAGTTGAATGTTTATTATGGATATCAGCTTCCTGATTCTGAAAAAATAGAATGGATAAAAGGAAATAAATTATGGTGTTCAAGTTGGGAAAGTAATAAAAATGTCGCAACTATTAGGTGTCAGGATGTATTTAGAAACTTAGATGTAGAATTTTATAAGGGGAAATATTTTACTGAAGGTGTAAGTTTCTATGATTTAGCAATAGAAGTATTGAGAGATGCTAGAGTTGATAAATACAGTATAGATCCTAGGTTGAAGTTAATAAAAACTCAAAATCCAATACCAAGAGTTTCGCATAAAGAGGCATTACAATTAATAGCGAATGCAACAAGATGCATTTTAGCTCAAACAAGGGATGGGAAAATTATTATTAAATCTAATTTTATTCCTAATTTAGAAGTTTCTTGTAATGGAGAGACATCTTATTCAAATATAAACAATATTATAGATGTTAATTCTATAAAAGAATATAGTAGTATGGCTTATGGATATACAACTGTAGATGGAGAAATGTATTTTCCTAATATGCACATGAATGGAGTTCTGCACACGGGTTATGTTTCAAATATGCAGTCATCAATCAATTGTCGGTTTATTGAAAACCCTATTATAGAGTTAAGACTGGAAGCAGCTTTTACATACTATGGATTAAAGATAGAGTTTGGTAATGCTTTGCCAAGTGAGTTTATAATACGGACCTACAATAATAATAATTTAGTAAAAAAATATGTGATTAACAAAAATATATCAAAAACAATGACGCTTGTTTATGATTTTGATGATTTTGATGTTATGAAAATTGAATTTGTAAAAACTCAAAATCCATATAATAGAATAATTGTCAATCATATAGAATTAGGTGATATAACTGATTTTGAAATAACTAAAAGAGATGTGCTGTCTCCAATTATTACACTAAAGCAGGAATTAATTAAAGAAGTAAAAGTTCCATATTATGATTATAAAGTTTCCAATAAAAGTGATAATTTGATAAAGCAAGATGTTCAGGTTTTTAATGGGAAGGTAGAAACTTTTTATTTCAAAAAACCATATAGCATGTATTCTCACACATTAAATGGTAGTGGAAATAAAGCTGTTATAGTAGATAGTGGTGCTTATTATATTACTATTAGATATTTAACTGAGGGAAGTTTTAGTTTATTGATAGTGGGATTTCCATATGAGATTGTTGAGAATTTTGTGACAGTTTCAATAAATAATAATGGAAAGACAATTAAATGGGCTAACCCATTGATATGCAATTCTCAGTTGGCTTTAGAATTAGCAAATTGGTTAAAAGAATATTATAGTTCATTAATAGAATACGATTACAATATAAGAGGGAATCCGGAATTAGATGTAAACGATGTAATATATCAGACTAATGATTTTACTGAAAACATGAGGGTTAATTTATAAATTCATCATCTGTTATTGTAGCTATTTCCTTACATTCACTCTTTTTCCCTTTCAATTTATTGGAATAAATGTTTATTTCATAAGAAACAGTAGCAAAATTCTCTATATTTGAGTTTGTTCTTGTAGATCTGTGCACAACATTGTCTACCTCAAATAAAGAGACGCAAGGAAATGATGGTGGGGCCTTTACATATTCACCTGTTACAAAAATATTTTGATATTTGACACGAAGCCTTTGAGCTATAGCATTAAAAATCTCTGTTTCTATATCAATCACTAAAAACCTCCCTTGCTATGCTTAATAATTCATGCTCAACCTTTTGTGAAGCATGGTACATAGGCATTGCCGCTGGCGTACCATGCGTAATATGAAGTTCACCATCACTTGAGTAGTAGCCCCACGCTTCCTGAGAACCTTTGTGTTTACCATATCCACCTATGGGTAATACCTCCGCTGGCCTTTTAGGATGTGGTTCAAAACCGTTGTAATATACTCCTGCTCCGAACTCAATAAAGCAAACCTGAGTGCCCTTAGCTACAATACTGTATCCTCCATCCAACTTTTCCACAGACAAATCAGTGTCATTTCCTCTGTCACTATCATAATATGCCCCATTAAACCTTACACTAGCCTCATAAATTCCCACTATGGCTAATTTCTTAGACAGCATATCAGCTTTTTCCCTAACCCAATCCTTGTACTCAGCAAGCCTTTCAGATAATTGCAATATACTTTCCTCTGACAAAGACACAGCAAAACTTTTACTCATTCACTTTTACCTTACTTATTGCAATAGAAATATTATTTAAACTTCTAGCTACTTTCTTGACGATATAATCATATGGTGATTTAGCATATCCATCAGTATCTATATCAGGCAAAAGATCTACCCATAAAACAGAATGTTCATCTATATCTATGCCTAAGTTTTCAACAATAATCACCTTATCATAGTTATCACTATCACCAAATTGCCTTATAGATACCTCGCCTCTCGCAGCAGATATATTCGCAAAACATTCTATTGGCTTGCCTCTTAAAATCTCATACTCTCCGGTTTGATTTCCATATTCATCAACTACAGCCCGCTTTTCCAAATAATTTGAGTACCAAAATCTACTTTTATTCCTACTTAAGCACTTCATAACATCACCTTATTATTCCACAATTAGGAACAACTACTTTAAGCAAGGATTCAGGAACATCTGCATTCTCATAAATCCTACTTATTCCATTTTCACTGTGCTGTATCTGACCTTCAGCCCCTCTCTTATTAAGCAGATAAGCTGCTACCTCGCACTGTAAAAAATGATATTTTGAAGGAACTTCATCAACATCCTCATTATAGGGATAAGCCTTTGCCAATATTTTCCTTTCAGCTATTTTTAAGTAGGTAGATAACACTTCATCTGTATCAGAGCTACCTACCATAGCCTTTAGAGTAGTTACCTTCTCGCTTTCTGTCATGTTATCCACCCTTATTCATTTAGCCGTTTGTGATAAGCCTTGCCATAGGGATAGCCTTATGATCAAACTTACGCACCCAATTATCTTTATTAAAAAGTTGTGCATCTGTTGGAGATTCGGTCCATCCACTTGTAGGTATCTTAAATGAGAACCCATTCGGATGGATAGTCTCTCTAATACGGGTGTAAAGCGTATCCTGACCACCGTTCTTTTCAGGATTTCTTGACTTCTCTACAGGAACATCAACTCTACCGGGTGCTGTTCTTAAAACACCCTTGCCTAGTAGATAAGTTGTATATTTAGGATGAGTTACAGTTGACATGTCAACAGGAACACTATCATCTATTACAGCCAACAAACCATTCACACTAGCAAGTGCTATTGGACGCTGTATACCGTTAGCATCTGTCTGCTTCCAAAACTCTAACAACTGTAAATTTTCAAGCGTCTTAGCCACATTTGAATGCATGATAACCATAGAATAAAGACTCTTGTTATCTCCTAATGTATCAGTCATAACATCATTGAGAGTAGTTTCAGCAATCTTCGCTACTGCACCTGAACTTTTTGCAATATTCACAGTATGCTTTCCCCAATCTGTATCCCCGGCTATATCAAAAACGCCACCCAGAATACCGATAATTCTAGCCTGTCTCTTCTTTGCCCAAAATTCAGCCACACTCTTAACAATATTGCCGAATGGATCAGAACCTGACAGCTCAGCAACAAAATCTCTAGCAGTGTGTCCGGCAGCCCTACCATAAACCACTCCTGTCTGTGAATCAGCTGAAGTTTCAGTTGATGTAATATCAGTCTTACCATCGTAATTCACCTCATTACCAGCTAACACATTATAAAATGGAATTGAGTACAAATTACCATCATTCTGAATCATACTTGCTATCACATCATCATTTACCAGTGCTCCACTATTGAGCATTGCAACTTTCACAGGGTCTGGTGCATTTTCCCATGCATGTAAAAACAGTTCCGCATCAAACGGAAAATCTAAATATGTCCTTGGCATAAATTATTTCTCCTATCTCTTTGTTAATTCTTCATATAGTACTGGATTTTCAAGTTTCAATTTCGCCTTTTCTGTTAGTGTAAGCTTTGAAAAATCAATACCGCCAGTATCCCCACCAACAGGTCTAGGTGTATCCTTGAGAACATCTGCTTTGATTTTTTTCTCAAGATTTGCTTGATATTTACTCTGATTTGCAAAAACTGTGACAAAATCACCTTTCACCATAGCCTCAGCAGTTTCAGTAGCTAATTTTTCATCATATCCTAAAGCTAAATAATCTGCCTTACGCTGTGTGACAGTAGACTCGTGAAGTAGTTTTGCATAGTTAGCTTCAAGCTCAGCAATTCTATCTGCTTCTTCCTGAGCTTTTTGCTCAGCGCCAGATAATGTTTCTCGCAATTTTCTCTTATTTTCAGCTGCTTCACTATTTGCCTTAGACAGTGCGTTTTTTAATTTTTCTACTTCATGTGAACTATCTTCAGGCATTGTCATTTCACTCAAAGCAGCTTCAACCTCTTCTAGTGTTATTCCTTCCTTATAAGCGTCTCTCAATAAGTCTTTTAATGTCATTTACTGCTCTCTCTTTCTGTTTTATTGTCTTGTCTGACATTTGCGTTATTATGCGTTCCCTCGCAATCTATTATTTCTTGTTCTAAACCCTCATAATATTCCTTACTCATTGCATAAGCTGATTCAGCATCTGTAAACAATCCTGAATGTAAAAAAGCCAATCTCGGATGAATTTTAGGCTGCTGCAACATTGATACAAGCACTTGTGATTTACTTTGAATTGCCTCATAATTTCTACGAGTAAATTTCATTGCAATATCCTTTAGCTGCAAGCTGAAATTGGCATAGTCTTTACAAATCCTCAAAATCAGCTTTAACATTTTCTTCTCTGATTTCTTAAACATATGTTCCGAGTCTTTAGCTCTTGCCTCAGCAAGCGACCATCCATCTCTCAATAACACTGCTGTACCAGTATCACTAGTGGAAGAGCCACCATTTCTATTTGGCATACCGCATATTGTAAGAACTGCATTATATAAATCTTCTTTTAGCGTCTGTGTCTGCTCTTGATTAAGCTCAGTTGTAACGATATCAACATCTGCCTTCTGACCATCACCTGACTTAACCTTAATAGCACCTAGTTCTAAAAAGTCTAAATAATCCTCCTTGGAAATATCACAATTAACAAACTTAATAAATGCCTGTATGAACTGTTCAATACCATCAAGACGGTTACTTACAACACTATTGATAGCATCAAGCAAGGGAAGGACTATTTCGAAAGCACCGAGCCTTGCATTGTTAGCTGGATATTCAAAAATAGGTATTACTCCAAGGGAATGTGCCTCTGCACTAACTATCTCTCTGTTTTTAATTAAGAAATACAGTTTATCTGTATACACTGAATACTGAACATTCCCATCCTTATCCTTACCACACTTAACCCCTATAAGAGGCTTATTGCCTATATCACTAGAGTAGACCACAAATGTGTCTCTAGGATCTAGTGTATAGATTTCAAAAGGGGCATTCTCAACCTCTAAAGACTTATCAGGCAAAACAAGCCTAAAAGCTGTTCCGCATATCATTTGCCATTCAACCAACTCTTGATCCTTAGCATCCTTGTCTTCTGAAAACATCATTTCGTTAAGCTCATTTATTTGAGAAACAACACTTTCTTCACTACTTCTGCTTACATATTGAATCGGTTCACCGCATAGATAACCTACTTTGAATGAGACAATCTCGTTAGCCCTGTTTTCAACAATCTTATTACATATTTCTGGTCTAATTTTCTTGTCTCGATACAAAACCGGCTGATTACCACAATAATATTTCCACAAATAATCTATCTCGCCCACGTTCACAACATGACTACTTAATGCTTCTGACAAGATATCTAATACATTTTCCCTTGTCACTGCCGACTCATTACAAACAATCACACGCCTTCCATTCATTCGCCTTGTCTTTGTACTTGCTGCATTAACTCCCATTAAGCCATCACCCCTTTCCATAGGCATAAAAAAAGCACAGTTGCATGAGAATAAATCTCGTGCAACCATGCACCTAATAAAAACATATATTACAAGTAATATACCACTTCATTGCATATAAATCAAGATATTATTATATATTTATACACTTTATATGCCAATACTGTATATTTATTAATTATATCTCATAGACTACCAAGGTCTTTTAAAAACCTCTATCCTGTTAAACATAAGAGATTGAGCAAAATCAGCTAACATAGCTAAGCCATCAGGCACATCATCGTGCTTGTTTTTTCCAGCAACAGTATATGATAACAACATATTCATCATTCGCCCATAATCACTGTTTTGAGGATACAAGCTCTCATCTAAAAATAAGCAATGCTCCTTCACCCAAGCCGAGTTAACAATAATTTTTGTTTCCTTATTCACAGATGTAAACTTAGTTGTGATATGAGTATTTCCTCCACTATTCCTTACTTTATCCTGTATTTTTTCAGCAACTCTTCCTCCTGCCGAATTTGATTCAAACCTACAAGCTCCTACCCTATGTTCAATCAGTATAAAAGAAAGACGCTCGTCAACCACACTTGGCAATCCATTATCACAAACACATGCATGAACATAATAATCCTGACCATATACATATGCTACCGGCAAAAAAGCATAATCCTTTCCTTTGTCTTTTGTATCACAGATACCTATTATTGCATCAGGGTCTCCGCTAGGCAGCTCAAAATACCTTCTTAGCTCATCTCTGCTATACAACAAGCCTTCACGTTCTATAGGTTGATTCATATACAATGCTCTCCAACTAACATCATCCATAATCTCTCTTTGCTCGTGATAAAAGCTTGTAGTAAAGCCTACACCATACATATAATCAAAATTAGATTCATCTTCTTCATTTAACGCAGATACAACTATAAAACTTCGCTCTATCAGAATCACCATATTGCATTTCAAGTCTACCAATAACATCGTGAACCGACCATCGGGTAGCTATGTGCAATTCTTTACACGCATTACCTATCTTACGATC
>ENA-OOPD01000015-OOPD01000015.1-human-oral-metagenome-genome-assembly--contig:-NODE-15-length-13639-cov-26.186183_pt1 | contig 13639 bp, 11 predicted proteins | sample MGYA00245294_ERZ501130 | MGnify/ENA primary metagenome ERZ501130 (study PRJEB25959, sample SAMN05335007) | human oral metagenome | host: human-associated | place: USA: California | collected... | reverse complement strand
CGATCTGATGAATGAGAATCGAACCAATGATCACGAAGTACAAGCCTACAATGAGTGCTATGATCACAATCAGCACGAGCAAGGCCCACACTGCTCCACGGAAGAAAATGTTTGACAAAATATTCAACGCAAACAACACCTAAAATAGGTCATCAGTCATGATCGTCACCGCGAGAATTCACATTCTACGTACCAATAATACAGCCAATATAACGCCAAACAGATACTTGTTCCAAAATCGTTCTTTTTTGTCACTCCAAATCAATCCTGACCTAAACAATACGGCGATCAGTTCCACGATCAATATATTACGACAGTTGTTATATTAAACGTACCAGAACAGTCCAACAAGAATGGTCGAGAACACCATCAACAGTGGACCGAGTCCGTACAGTGTGAAGTATGCTGCGTCGGGCATGGGCCAGTAGTTCAAGTGCGCAATCACCGAGGCCGCTGCAATTACAGTAACTAAACGAAGGTCAATATGATGATATCTATCATAGAATAGGTGTCACGTACTGGCCGCGGCAAGAGTTTGAAGAGACAGAGCCACTTGAGCGATCGAGAACTGAGGACCGTAGAACCGAATGTAGCCAATCAATCGCACCAGGCCATAGATCGTTACACTCAGGCCGACGACTGCTAGTAAGATGTACAATACCCAGAACGAGGGCAATGTGCCTGTGAAGCCGTACTCGTTGAAATCTGAACGTGTCACACGTCAATATCATTACGAAAACTTTCTTAGGATAACTATTTCGTACCTCCAGAAGTTACTGTGAGAATAATAGGCTCATTGGTGGTGTTTAAATAACTTGACAAGATATTCCAGGGCTGTTAAAGTTGAGCGGTTAGTCTTGGAGGTGTCGTGTTTTAGTCACACGTACCTCATTAGGGAGCGCGACAGCGCCGATTTGAATACGCTCGGTCAATGCCCTCGAGAAGGTGTATGTGTCTAACGAGTTGATACCATCGTAGTGTAATATTACAGCCTGGAAATAAAAGGTCAAGAATGGATCTCAAAAAGGAATTATCGGCTAAATTATAAAAAGTAGTCGACTTACCAATCCATTTGCGTCTAATACAGCGTTCATTATAATATCTGACAAACACAGTGTTTCATCCATGATTGCGATAACTATTTTTCCGGTCACATTATTGCGGATTTCGCACCCATCTGGCGGATCGGCCAGAATAACTTCGCCAGTAACGTTGAATTCTTGCAAACCAATTGCATATTGAGGTGTTGGCGCAAATATTTGTCCTGCGATATCTTCTGGCGCAACTATCGTGATGGAACAACGTCCAAGCTGAATCTGACATAAGGCAACAATAAAATTAATAAGAGGCCATATTATAATACCAGTATTAAAACCAAGCATTGTTCGGATATTTTCTTTCGAAAACTGTCATTGAAACGAAATGCCGAAAATATTAATCCGTTTTGTTTCGCCATCCGAAATGGCAAATTGCTCTCTCGCACTTGGCACGTCCAAATTATATGTAAACATGCGTTTTATGATATTTTTAGTCGTAAACTTGCTTACCAAAAAGAATAAAACTAGGGTTGCTCGGCTGATCCAGAATTGTGACGTCATTGTTCGATGAATATCATTAGATGCGCCTTCACTAATCTGCTATCTTGATCTTCATGGTAAAATCACTAAAAGAATGAGCTTCTACGCAACCAAAAATACTTTTTTGTGAGCGAGTAACAATTCACAGCGGATGCGGAATTAGCGCCGAATCAGTCTACGTATGTACTAATCTAACTGCAATTATGGCATTTTTAAAGTCATAACAATGCACCCTTCCGAATAATACCTTTTATTTCATAAAGTGTCGTTAAACTATTCACAAACTATTTACAAAAGCCGCGAAATCTGCGTAATTTAATGTACTCGCTTATACTTCTTGATAGTCCACCGGCTTAATTATTTCCAACGAATAATTGACTGAGGTCTTCGGTAAAATTCAATTTCTCGTTCAAGATCTGAAAAATGCGCATATTAGCGACATTTGAACACGTAATATTGTATAATGTTACTTACTATCAATTTCTTTCTTTTTCAATACAGCACGTCTTCCATATATGCCTGCAATGACAGGTGCAGAAAAAGTACCGGCGACGGGGACCCAGAAGTATGTAGGAGTGGTAGCTGCGATAGTGACGTACTTTTGATATTGTCTCTTCGCTTTTTCCAACTTAGCCGTCAAGAGGTACACTTGAGAGTCTCGCGGATCGGCGACGACTTGCTGGTGAGGATCTATGGGAACAGCGACATGGTAGGGCTGGGAGATATATACAGGTTGTTGATACTGGTCAGAGTAAGGTGAAGGAGTGACGTCGACCATATTAGCGGGTTGTGGCAAGAGATTGACATGAGTGGATTCCATTTTTGGTTGGTGACAGTAGAAGGCTCTTGAATTGTGGTCTCTCGGTTGAATTGAATTTCTGTAGCGAAGTGAGTTCGGTTTTATAGTTATTTGTTTAAGCACCCGCTCCGCAATAGCGGAGGACGAAATTTACTTTTTTTCGTTTTAAATCATTATCTCGATTATTCACGTAATTTTGGTGCGTACTTACTGAATATTCGCAAGAATGCAGGAGCGAGTCGTTACAAATGCCATATAAAAGCGTAACTGATATGAGGATGATCTGGATCGAATTGCTTTTTCATTATTTCTTCGCCTCCAAATTTGGAATAGAACCCACGAGCCTTTTCTACTGACCACACAATCATATGATCCGGCTTATAAGCGCTTACAACGGCGTTCCATATGGATTTCCATAGTTGAGATCCGAATCCTTTGCCTTGATACCTCTTGCGCAAAAACAGATTTAGAACTTCGCACGCATTATCAAATCCTTCGATTATATGCCGCTCGACAATGATGCCGCCTAGCAGAAGGAGAATTAATCAATACGTTCCAAAATGTGGATCGTACCTCGTGCCCAACCAACAATCTCATCCCCAATTCTTCCAACTAGTATAATGCATCGGTCACTAGAAACCCGTTCTTTCCAGCTCTCAATTCTCTGTGGCATCTCTGCTTCATCTTGTTCGGGCGTGGTCGACTCCAAAGCCTCATCCATGATCCGAAGTAGTGTCGGCAATTCTTCAAAAGTTGCCTTTGTAATAGTTAAGCTGTCCATATCGTTGTATTTGGATTAAGCAACAATAGAAATTAATTTATAGTGAAAAGCTTTTCATGCTGACGTAGATTTGTTGGAACGACGTAGATTTTAATCCTACAAAAATGAGAACGAAATGGTGGTACACAAGATAAATATCAGCTGCTGCAGTGACTTGCCGAGGACATATGCGTGGCTCGTACGCGAGACTGGAACATTGCTGGGTCCATTGGAAAGCGGAGCACCAGAGAGAGGCGAGTCAGCCATTGGTTCGCTCCCGGGAGGAATGCACTCGATGGCAGTCTTGTTGCCTGCAGTGCACACACCATTGAGGCACATGTCTTCGAGTGTGCAGGGATCGTTGTCATCGCATGTGACATCGCTGAGTGGTGCACAGAAGCCTGTCTCCGCCACGCACGAGCCGAAGCAGGGGTCACTGCCGTCGCAGTTGTCGGGCACTAGACAACGCGCCACGTATAGCTTGGCGTCTGATCCTAGTGCGTAAACAGATCCGCCAACTTGTGCTGTGTTCGCGTAAAAGTCCTGGAATCCAACCGTGTTGGTAGTTCCGTTCACCCACGTGTCATTGGCAATGAAGTAAGTGAACAGTGTGCTCTTCTCGGCACCACCCAGCAGGAGCACTCTGTCGGGGCGCACGACTAGAGCATAGAAGTACGTCACATCAGGCACAGGAGCCCACTGCGTCCAATTACCGGTCTCTGTGTTGTACGCTGATTGAGCCGTTGTAAAGGCACCACCCACGAATACCATCGACTTAGACTTGGGCTCGTAATAAGCGCGGCCCAATCGTCCATGATCTGCGGTGGGATTTGAGGCGTTGTGCCAAGTGTCATTGGCAATGCTGTAGATGACATGTGGATTCACAACGATACCACTACCTACAGTGTTCTGGCCGCCTAGAACATGGATATTTTGAAGCACAGGATCATAACCACAGGAGGGGCGCGCTCTGCCAATTGTTGTCATGTTTTGGCCGTTGGTCCAAGAATCTTGCATGGGATCGTAGATCAAGACTTCCGATAATACCGAGGCTAGATCCGACTGCACTGCAATACCACCTAAAATAATAGCTTAGTATTCGATTGGTTAAACTACCGCGTGGTAACTCCCACCATACCAATCACATAAACCTCGCCCGTAGATGCGGTAACGACACAAGGATCGAAGTACACGTTGTGCGGCAACGAGGCTCTAGTGGTTGTATTGCCCGTCATTGGATTATATTCCAGCACGGTAGTATTCAGGCTACCGCCAAAGAACAGGATGTTGCCGTTCAAGAGTTGCGTCATGAATGGCGGTCCTGGCACTGAGCCTAGTTCAGGACCACCTGCCGTAGATAATACTACGTCTTGAGCTCCTAAAGAGGTTAGAACCGCCTGATGCGCTTTCTTAGTCGCGATCTGTCATCGATTAGCGTCAACTTACTGCTGAGAGTAACAACTAACAAAGCCAGTACCAATATCTTCAACATGTTTCGGAGTTGTGGCGTTGTCTATGAAAATAATAAAACACAATCACAAATCTTCTGCAGGTTGGGTGTGCTCGTTCCATAAATAAATTATTGTCGGGCGGTAGAAAGAATGCACGACAGCGCAAAGTCGTTGTCTGTCATATACCTTATATAGCTAACTGAACTAAATTCCATTCCGACGGTTGGAAAGGGAGATCCCTTGCGAACGAGTTTGAACCCCGAGTTTAGCAATCAAGCTATTGTAGTTATTGTGAAAACCGCCATTGGTATAGGTAAGCTGCTTCATATCAAATCTTTTCCAAGCCTAATACGTTATAGATCCGTTGTGCTAATCTTTTGAATCAGACCCTATTTTTGGAATAAATTAAAGATATAATCAGAGGTCTTAATTTGAATAACAGCCTCAAAGCCTTTCAATATTTAATAATTAATTAATAATATTATTGAATCCCGTCACAATAATAGTAATTTTTCTTGCTTACTCGGTTGTCTCATCCACAAACGCCAATTTTATTAATATTTGATTGTATTATTGCAAATACTATCTTTAATGGCGCACAACGCTAGAGTTTGTTGAAAGCGTAAACCATTTCTACGGTGTATCTATTCGGTAAATGGCTCTATGGCCCTAAATGAATGACCACTAAGCGCATTAAAATAAACAGCAGCTTGTGCTCTTGTTTGTCGCGGGAAAATTGTTAAGATAGCCCGAGAACAAGAAGAACTGAAACAAAATCAGACTTTAAGCTGTTGTTTATTCAACCATCTTACAGACTGCACAAGACATCAATAGAACGAACTAAAATGAATTGGTCAAAGTTGCCGAGCGAGATCTTGTTTCCGTCGCTGCTTCGGCTTGATCTGCGTTCCGTACTTCGGTGCTCTTCTGTGTGCAAGAGCTGGCGACTGAACGTCTTCGATGATTACTTATGGAAGGTCGGTCTCAAGCGGCGTCTGTTTAATTAAATATTTTTGGTTAAAATTTTCTAAATAATAATTTTTCTAATTTTTCTACAGCACCTTTACCACGTCAATTTTCCGTTCGATAATACTCTGCCATATGAAAAGCAAACCTGGCGATTTTTACATATTCGAAAATCGAAAGTTTACAAGGCGATCCAAACTGGAAAGTGAGTTAGCAACGATTTTTTATGCCGAAAATACATCATTAACTTCGTATTACTAGTGTATATATCAAAATTATTATTGCAAACCACGAAGTGCATTGGGAGAACAGATTCATTGGCCCGCATATTTCGATGCATAAAGACAATGTAATCGCCACCTGCGGCACACAAGCGAGCGAGAAGTCTGTTAAAGTAGTCGGTTGTCAAGCAACAAATATATATACTGGGGAGGTCTCTAAGGTGCGTACTTGTTTAACTTTTCGGATCCGACTTACCTTGTATTTTTAGCAACTCGGCAGATCGTGGTACTCTTTAGCCATTGGAGATTACTTACTATCATTCGCATGTATAGTACAACATCAATTCTTCACTAACCTCCATATAGAACGTTGACAACTACTTGGCTGTCGAATGGCATACTTTAAAAGCCACTAAAATCTCGTCTGATATCTCCGAGATCAAACTTGCAGCTGAACGAAATCTCCCCTGGCATGACGGTCAATTCAAACTAGCTATTTTTAACGCTGATCCGACGGTAACTCAAGTCATCGGAGTGGAGCCGAAGTTTCAGTCGGTGCAAATGTTTTTGAATAATGAATCATATACTATCAAATTTGGAAACTCTGTGCTATATGACTGGGTGAAAAATGAAAGAATTTACCTTTCAACGTACATCCAAGGACCACCGCTCGCGTTCTTTAAAAACACTATTGTTTCTACTACACCCGGTGTGTTATACATCTATCAAGACTTCAAACTCGTGCGTCAGCTATCGATTGACTCGGGGGTTTATTACGCGGTGTTGAACGATACCTTGGTACGGATCAAATTTTCACCTCTTCACTTGCGCTAATTTCTTTTGTTATTTTAACAGTTAGTTTGCTCAACGATTCAGTTCATATGGATATTTGATAGACGCAATAATTACAAAGCGTTTAAGATCGAACACCAACAAAATTTTCCCCTCTTTTTGTTCGATGATCTGCTGGTGTATCTACTTCGATCTGGATTGACTTTTTACGACGTGAATGCACGCAAAATACTTGGCACAGTGTTCTACCGAGGATCTATGGCGAAACATGTCATTAGAGTACGTTTATCATCAAACTTTTTTGTGACGTTTCATTGACACGTGTCAAACGCAGCATTCTCCCAACGAGTTCGTGGTGCAGACCGACGATACAGTCATGTTGTTGCGCTTCGATACTAAGCCCAGCACGATCAGTGTGATGCGTGTCACTGAAGATAGCGAGATGAAGGTACAACACGAGGTTCTGCTACAAAGTGCTAATTACTGTATTAGGAAATCACTATCCAAAGCACTAACTTGCTGAGGTTTGCCATGGACGTATTGAAATCAACTGTGGACGAAGTTCATTCGTGCTACGTCATGAAAAATTCAAAAGGCAAACGGTGCGTCATGATGTGATTGGTCAATTTAGGATAAATTAATGCAAAAACTGACTTCAACATACTTAGCTATACAATGCTGTTCAAAGGCAATGTCAATAAGCAAGCCAAGCCGAATGTCAAAGCAAATGAACTGCTGCAAGAATATTTCCGCGTGGCCAGTGGCACTGTGTACATGCCGTTCTGTCCCTACACAACTGAGTCCACAAATATTACTGCAGGACTGCAAAAATTAGTCTCACTTGATCGAGATTTTGTGGTCACGGGCGATGTGCTGATATTCTGCGAACAAGTTGTCAACGGCAAGAGTGAGCTCGTCAAGCCCGATAAATGGCCGACAGAACTGTACACGAAGACTGGTGTTGCAGAAAACACTGGTCGTATGAGTAACAATAAGAAACCGAAAAAAAGAAATAAAACGTGGCACAACAGTTTTGAATTATATTACAATAGGCACGATACAAGTGCCAAAATAGCAGCGCCAATAGCGCACAAGAGTCCTATTAACAACATTATAATTGATTTTCGATCCACGCCTTGCCACTCTTTGGAAATGAGACCGTAGACTTGACTCGCAAAGATGATGGCGCACACGTAGAACATCCACGCTGTCACCATGCCATCATCCAGCATTCGATTCGCAAAGCCGAGCAGTAGCAGACCTGCAAATGAGAGGACTATAATATAATTAGTAAGGGAGATCTAGGGTCTGAAAGTAGCGGATCCGCAACGACTTACCACCCATCAACGCAGACATGCAATAAGTGTACCATAATGATCTGTTGCCTATTGTACGATAATATCTTCGCCAATTTCTATTCTTGCTCAACAATATCGCTGCCCAAACAAAATTCACGATGAAAGTGCCCGTGGCGAGTAAAGCATAGACTGACATGCTGTCCAAATATATCACCATATTGTGGTCATCTGAATCACCTGTCATTCGTCGACCGAGCATAAGACCTAAGTATAGAGACCATAATTAGCAAGGTCAGTACTGGATCCGTTAATAAATGATCTTTGTACCGAGATTTTGATTTGAACTCAACAAGCCTGCGAGAAACGCTAATAACACTGCGATCGAGTTTGGAATTTTGGTTGTTTTTGTTGCGACTTCAGGTGCGTTATAAATGCCGCGCAGTGAGCTGTATTCGTTGACAAAATAGCCGGTGTACTTGTTCTCCGGATTCGAATTTAATATTTTGCCTTCGCGTTTTTTCTTCAAATTTTCGTCTTTTTTCTTGCCCGCAAAGCCCAATAAGAAACATCCGACAATAGTGAGGCCTATACTCGCAAATACTAAGGCTCCGTTGATGGATGCAGCATAATTCTCGCCAAACGCAGTTGAAAATATCATCGGTACAATCGCGCCTATTAAATAATATTAATATTTAATTATTATTACCTATTTTTAGATTAATTACCGACTGTGGCGCAAACGGCTAAATAAATTGAAAAGGCAACTGAAATGCCAAGGACCTTAAATTTATCGTTAATAAGCTCAACAATGATATTTATATTTAAAATTAATACGTACATCAATTGCCAGGCCAATTAATACCAATGAAATTCCGTACACAACACCTGTCATCAATTTAGTTTCGTTCGAGCAAAAAAATGCGAAAGTATGGAGGTGTGAGCTCACCTGTTGATACTATAGACATCGCTAACATCCTAGCATTCATAAATAAATGGATTAAATTGCTGACTGTAGCCGTAGCCGCGATCTATCCATAAATAAATTATTATTTAATTATTTAACTCAACAGCGTCAAATTACTGCTAATCGCTTACCCATGGCACTATTAAAAATCCTACAATTGAATATATCGCCCAAGCATTTTCCCACGACCATTCAGTTAAGATCCGAGGTAAGGGAGCTGCGAAACTGGCCGAGATCACGCCACCTTGATAAAAATGCAATTATTATATTAATATAAAACGATTCGTAGCTACTATAATTGAGTTAAATGTAAAATATCAGATCTCAATTGATTTAATTTGATAGCTTACCTGCGATGGCACATATCACTCCAGTCACGTTCATGTGGCAATCTAAATATGCGTTGCAACGATATTAATGTTCCGAATGTGGTTACATCCACTGCGGCTGAAATGAAAATGCACCTGTTAATTCGTCCGACTTTTCCAACCATTCCAGAAGCCTTTCATTAATCCTCTTAGTAGTACAACATTATAGTGCACCTATTTCGTATAGTGGCTTGGTCACTACCGCTTGCGGGGGATGGGCAGAGACCTGCGGAATTTGAATTAAAATTAATTTGATTCAAGACAAGCGACAACAAAGCAACAAGACTAAGATATGCACCAAATGTACCGTGCTCTTGCTGCTTTGTTGCTCGTCTCGCTGACTGTAGTTACAAAGGCTCAAATGCTGCAGATGCCGATGCAGATCCGTCCGATCGAAAAAATAATTTCACAGCCTCTATTGATATCAGAATATATGGCATTAAAAGCATCTGGCGGTATATTGAAGGATGAAAATATTACGGAGACTATAATGGGCGGTGGAATGTCAATTACTGGCAGCTATTTCGTGGAGGTCAAGATCGCAGGCAATCCGTTCCGCCTTGTCGTGGTAAATATTCTAAATACTATCACTAACCTATTGATAATTATTCAGACAATATTCAAACCGTTCTTGTTGAGAAAAAATAATAATTGCAAATATTTTAGGACACGGGCAGCTCCGCAATGCTCGTAGTTTCCAATCGCTGTCGCACGGTAAATATTTAAATTAACTACTCAAAAATTAATAATTATGTAATTACGTCATTCGAAAATACCTTCGCAATGTCAGATCACGAACACGTAATAATTAAAATTTCGATCTGACAGCCAAGCGGAGGTGATTGTGCACGAGCAGACAGTGTTTATATTATGGGATCATCTGCTTCATATGTTCCATGCTCGAATGATTGCAAATACTGCACAAGCAACTCTGGCAACGACGAAGGCGATCAGATCTGCGGAATTCAGGTCAATTACGTTGATGGAACTACTATTAAAGGTAAATAACAATGCTTTATTATAATTCATAGTATAAGGTGCCATGAAATTGCTGTCTTGTCGATCAGCATTCACAAAATAACTTCTATTAACTTTCCTTATATAGCACTGGGCACACGTGACAAAATATCTGTCGGCAATCTCGAAGTGCACGGAGAATTCGGACAATTAACGCTGGAGAACAAACTGACCACCGAACAAGTACGAAAACAATTCTAATCCATCACGTGACTGACTTGCCCAATTTAGGTCGATGGAATTTGGGGCCTCAACAACCGCAGCACAGTGCTCAGACCCGTGTTCGACGAGCTCGTGCACCGCGGCGTGCGTGACATGTTTGCAATGTGTCTGGGCGAGAAGGGCGGTGTGTTGATGGTCGGCGGCGTCAACGAGCACTATTTGCAGCGCGACTCGGTGGTGCAGTACGCGGCGATGGATGTCGCGACCTATCGCATTCCCATCACGCACTTGATGGTCGAACAGAGTAGGTGTCAGACACGCACTTGTGACACCTGTGCCTCGTGTCAAAGTGTCGTAGTAAGCTCGATTCATATACCACAATACTGACCTCTACACTGCAGCGAGTATCGCGACATTGCAGTCAAATTACGCGGGCACAGTGGACAGTGGCACGACCTTGTTTGTGCTGCCCTCGAGCGAGTACTCCGCACTCAAAGCCACGATGCAAAACAATCGCTGTGGCTTGGACTACATGTGCGGTGACACATCAATCTTCACCAAGGGACTCTGCTTCAAATTTAACGCTGCGACGATTGCACTGTACGTGACAAGTTGACACGTGTCAGAGTATACTTTCGGACCTCACTGACACCGTTACTATATTTAGATTCCCGACCATTCGCATTGTGACACTCACGCCTGACCGTCAGAACTTGACACTCGAGTTCACGCCAGAAATGTACTTTTACAGCACTGTCAGCAAGTCTGGAAGTGCGTGTGTTGGATTTGGCATCAGATCTTCGGAGAATTTGCAAGGTCACGTGCTCATCGGAGAATTGTTCATGAGGTACGTATGCGATGATATACGTACGTAACGAGTGTTAATATCGATATAACAGACATTTCGTGACTATTTATGACCGCGAGAATAGTCGCATTGGATTTGGCCCCGTGAGCGATTGCAACTACAGTACGTCATGAATAATATAATTATAATTCGATATTAACACATCATTCGTTGCAGCACTGGATGCAGTTGGCACTGAACCCGAGAAGACGAAAATTGTGATTATAGTTGTGGGCTCGTTTGCCATCACCCTCGCCGTGGCCCTGATTGTCTTCTTCGTGGTTAGAAACAGAAGACGATACAAACTCATTCAATAAGTACCTGTTATCACGCGACATTCCGCCATATTTAATTGTTTTATTTTTTGTACAAAGTTGTTTAATATAACACCATTTATCATGTACATTTTTAATATTCTATGCCTTGGGTGTTTTTACATGAATTGTTTACCTCGCCAAGTACACAACGTGCCGGTACGAAAGTGCAGTAGATTAGGCAAATGAGTCGTGAGTTCTTGTTCCGTGTAAAAAGCAGTCGTTTGGACCTTTGTAAGTTCGACTGTTTGCAGTGATGTTAACGCTGTGAAATGTTCGCCAGTAATTCTGCCAGTAACGATTAAGGCAGTTAAATTTGTCAAGCCCGACAAGCCCTTGATTTGTTCATCACGTTCTCCAATTAATACGATCTCCAAGTGCTCTAAACTCGTCATCTTTGCGAGAATGGGCCACAGATCCGGTGCGTCATGACAATCCATACGGAGGAATTTCAACGGCATATTTTCCAAGAATTTAAAGTCAGTCTCGTTCGCGATCGAAATTTGCAGCTTGGTCAATTGTGTCAGTGCGTGCAAAGTGCTCACGGCTTGTTTTGTACACGAGGTCAAACGCAACTCTTTGAGCTCGATCAGCGGTGAAAAATCAACCAGATCCAGATCTGAATTCCAAAATATTATTTCTGCGCTCGTTAATCGCGTCAAATGTTTGATGGACTCGTTCAACTTGGGACAAACTTTGGCAGCTGCAAATGACAGCACCTGCAAACCAGAAAATCGTGTCAAATACTCCGAATTGGGCTGCACGTAGGTCAACAGATCTAACTTCGTGAGACTCTCGTGCGGAATAATTGACAAAAATTCTCCGTCGTTTCTTGCGTGCACTTTCAAGTCTTGCAACAGTGGCATGGATCGCAAAAAGTCAAACTGGTACTGTTCCCCTGTCACAGTTAGCGATACCAAATTAGTCAATTTTGCGAGCGGATCTGTGTTTGGTTCATGAACGGACCACAGCGTCAGTTGCGTCAGATTCGTGAACAGGTGGATGTGCTGCAAGTGTCCCTCTGAACTGCACTCCAACGACTCCAGTTGCGTCAACTTGTATATAGGAAACACTACGGGTCCTGGCTCCTCGAGATCGTTCCGCCATGCAAAGCGCTTGAGGTTCGAAAATTTGTCCACATCCGCTTCAGAAAACAACACTTGATTATTCGTAAAATTGAGTTCCAAGCTCGTCAAATGTTCTGCGTGCATTTTTGATATTAAATTGACGTTGTCTGGGGCCTCGGCAGTTATTTTGATGCTTTCCAAATGATGTAATTTTTCAAAAACGCTCGCCAACTCTTCAAACTTGAAATTAAGTCTGTAAGTCTCTAATCCTCGCAATTTTTTGAAATTTTCCAGTAATTTAAATGGATAATTATCAAAATAAACGCCGGTCATGCAACTCCAGAAATACTCCAGATTTGTCAAAGTTGAGAATTGTAACCAGTATTTGTCGTCTATTCTATTCTCTGGAGCTAGTTGAAATGTGGTTAAATTCGTCAATTGCGATATTTTGACGAACTTTTCGGGGTCAAGGTTTGGCTGCTTTTTAAATCTAAGGCTGATCGGTTGAGTGTACCGTGCTAACCTATCCACCAACGCATCCATCATCGCATCACGCGGTATCCATATACAAAAGTAAGTATAATTGATAATCTTGAACCAGGTTGTGTTAGCTAAGCGCATCTGCCGTTTTGAGCGGTTGTCCAAATACGACCCTATCTCCTGATGAACTTCGTGCGGCAACGAATTAATATCATGTATCTGTAGGTCCATAACATTAGAATCGCCCGGTAAAACCGCGGATCTATGTATTACCTCGTCCATATTTTCAGCGTGTCGGAACTGAGCACAAATAATAATTAATTAATTATTTATTTATTTAATAATTTAATAATGATTATCTCATTAACAGAACGCAGATTTGTTCTTTACCGTTACCTTTTTGAAGGTCTTTCTTCGTCGCTCACTTTTATGTCTTTTCTTTTCATAAATTAACAATAATATGATAAGTGCTGCATTAACGTGAACAAACTAAGCGAAACTAATGCGCTAATTGTGGTTTCACAATGCCGCCAAAAATTTAAAAATAATATCGAGT
>ENA-OOPD01000014-OOPD01000014.1-human-oral-metagenome-genome-assembly--contig:-NODE-14-length-13937-cov-11.465315_pt1 | contig 13937 bp, 22 predicted proteins | sample MGYA00245294_ERZ501130 | MGnify/ENA primary metagenome ERZ501130 (study PRJEB25959, sample SAMN05335007) | human oral metagenome | host: human-associated | place: USA: California | collected... | reverse complement strand
TCAGTTGTGAGTTTTGCTGTGCTTAATTTTTCGTCCAAGTCTAATCGAGCTTGTTGCGATTGTTGTGTCATTTGCACTTCGAGCATTTTGATTTCAAGCTCTTTCTCTTTGATTTGAACTTTCATTTGCTCAATCTGAATTTGACTTTGAATTTTCATTTGCTCTAACTGCATTTCATGCTGTTGTTTTTGCTGCGCAATCTGCATTTGCATTTGAACTTTCAGAATTTCAGGATCTTGCGGTTGCGATGCTTGCGATTCTTGAATTTCCTGTAATTTTTGTTCGTACTCATCACGAGGGATAAGCATGGTTTGCGTTCCCATGCTCATTGATTGCATCAATGTTTTAGCGCCATCGTACCAGTCAAAGGCATACATTAATTGCGGATGCTGACCGAACTTTTGGAAAATATCGATAATCTGTGCTGTTTGAGTTTCTTTAACCAATAGCGCTGATGTACCACGAGCAACAATCTGCATATCGCCTTTGATATTCGGATCATCGCTCATTGCCATGTTGTATTCATAGAATCGGCGAATTAATGGTTTAGTGACTGCATCATCCCACTCTTTCACTTGTCTGCGGCGTACTGCATTTGCGGCATTCATTAACATAGACATACCGCCTAGCGTTGGCGTAACCTGTCCTTGCTCGCCTTGCGCAATCATAGGCAATCCACTTTCTTCATCCATGAATGATTTAGATAATTGGATAATGTTAGCTAACTCGGCTTGGCGGCTGCCAATATCAAAGATGCCGAAAGCACGTTGAGCCTCAAACTGAGCATTTGCGGTTGCACGGTCATTAGTGCGCCATAGTTTGTATGGTGATAATTCCCAATTTCCGTCCACTGGACTTAATACACTGCTATTCACGACTGCTTGTGGCCCGATACCTAAAACGCCGTTATCAATCATGCCACGCCAAGCAGTATTTAAAATTTCTTGTGCATCACGGCAAAGGTAAGGAATACCAAAGCCAAATACGCAACATACATCAGGCTCGCAAGTGTAGATTGAGTAAGGGTATTCGGCTGAATCTAACGGATTGAGGTTTACGCTTAAAATCTTGCCGTTGCCCGCCATTACGATCACGCCATCAATTTCAAGATTAGCTGCCTTTGATTCCTCATCGGTTGGAATGTTGAGCTTATTGCCCTCGCCTAATTGAGAATTGGCGCTCTCTAATACGCTCAATGGAATACCACCATGATAAGTCCATAGCTCATAGCGATTGTCTTTGCTCTGTGTTTCTAAGCCTGATAACGTTCTCAACGTATCAACATAACCATCCATATCTGAGCTGGCTGTTTTCGTATCTGAGCCGTCTAATTCGCAAAGCTCAAGCACGTTATCTTTCAAGTAGTATGGATTTTTAGCTAAAGCCTGTAATTGTTTTTTCGTAACATAACTGCGCTCAAAGACGAATTGACAATCTTTGATTGTGGATGCGGTCATATCCGGCACAAAATCCCACGGCAATACTAAACGAGCAGCCGGAATTGTTTTGGTGATAATCTCGCCATTCCATTGCCCCATAGCATCTTCTGACCATACTTTTGATTCCACAACATCAACGATAGGCGCACGCAAAATACCTGTACCTAATACAGCGGCATAATGTAAGCATAAGCGAGCCTCAGCAGCGTAATCGCATTCGAGCAACTGATCGTCAATTAGTTTTTCCATTGCCTCTGCTCGCTCTTTCGCCTGTTGCATAATCGCACGAGCGTTATCAATTTGAGCGGCCATTTGCGGATTGCCGTTATCAGTTTGTTTTGCCATGTTGGCAATGTTAGGCATAGGAGTTGGCGAGATACCGTAATTCTTGTCATCGCTCGGGAATAACATATCTGTCATTTGAGCCGTCCAAGCATCGGTTTTCGCACGAGTATAACCAACAAACACTTTAGATTTACCCGTTGTTGTTGAGGTTGAGTATTGGTTGCGATATTGATACATATCTTTCACCCAACGTTCGACAACTGGCTGGCGTTGTTTAATTTGCTCTAATAATTTTGCTTTTAGCTCTGATCCGAAATTCGTGATCGCCTCTAATAATGCGGATTGTTCTTCTGCCATTATTTAGTATCCTGTCAATGAACTGATTGCTTGATGTGGTTTAATGTTGATGATCTGTTGTTTGAATAAATCAGGCATAGCGCCTAAACATAAATATTGGTTTGCATCGTGTGGATGCGAATAACGGTTTTTATCCGGCGTTTCTGTGTATTTATCTTCCCCACTGATATTTAACAGACGGTACGAATAGCCTGTTTCATAACCTTTGATAAGTGTTTTACAGTGTGGACTAATAAGCATTGCCGGCTGTCCTTTGCCCACTAAGCGAGATAACCACCAACGAACTGCCTCAAGGCGAGCTGTTGTATTGTTTGAATCTGCTGGGCGAGCATTAAAGCCATTTTCCAATAGAATTTGAAAGCACGTTTTCTCGTTAGTTTGCGCACGTTGCACGCCAGCCGGGTCGCCTATTACTTCAATCTCACAACCGTTGTATTTTGATTTGAGTAGAATTGAAAGTTGATCACGAATGAATCGTTCAATACCCATGCCAGTTGCAACGACTTCATCAGTGATACGCAACTGTCCGATTGGCGCAACCTGACCGATAATTGCGGCTGGCGTTAGACCAAAGTCAAGACCGATAAATGTTGGCCATCCTTTAACTGGTAATAATTTATCTTTTGATACGTGCAATTCTTTGTTGAAGTGATCCATATAAACTGGTTTACCTGTTTGTACTGTTGCGAACTCATTACAGATGCGAGATTTAATCCAGTTGAGCGTTTGACCTTGCAAGCTATCGAACCAGTACCCATAACCTTTCTTATGGTTTTCAACGTTCTCAGCAAGCGGATTAGCCACGAATTTATGCCCTTTATATTCAACGTATAAGCCAGCCTCAATATTGGCTTTAACTTCATCAGATAAAGAGCTATATGGAATGCCTGTAATATCAATTAATGCGCCAGGTTGAGTGAAGAACTCCCATCCTTTAGGCGTTAGACTTTCGCCTGTTTCCTCATCAATGGCGGTTTCAAATTCGTGCCACCAGTGATCGTCATCAGGCGAGTTTGTGTCCATAATCATGCCGTTCCAGGTTGCGCCATCAAATCCCTCTAATACGCTCTTTTTCGGGTAACGCCCTGTACGAGTAACCGCCTCAGTAACAAGCAATACTGGTAAGAATTGAGCCTCGTTTATCCAAATCCCTGTAAGCTCAAGTGACATTAATTTCTTAACATCTTTTGGCTTATCCATAGATAGGAACATAAATTCAGCCTCAACCGTTGTTTCGCCGTCAGGATGATTAATTTTCATCAATCCTGAGATTGGACTGTCATATTTAATCGGGCAAATGCTATCAGGAATCCAGTCTTGGAATGTTTTGATCACTGTACCTTTTAACTCAGGGTAAGTATTGCGCACGCAAGCCCAACGAGTACGGCGCACACCATCAGAATTAGGCTCTTGGTTTAAGCAAATACGGAACATTTCCATTACACACCCAACTGATTTACCACTACCAATCGGGCCACGAATTGCCTTTACTAATGCGTTTGATTTATGTACTCGGCGAAAGGTTGGCGAGGCGATATAATTAATCTTCATCATCACCGCCTGTAAAATCCATTGTGTATTCCACTTTGTGTTTGCTTGCTGCTCTTGCGCCTAACTCTTGTGCGAGCTTATCTGCTTTAAGCAAGGTTTCTTTCGTCTGAGCCTTTCTTAATTCAATTGTTTCAAGCACTAAATCAATATCGTTATTTGTTCTGCTCAAACTTTCAATTCTTGCAACCGCTCTATCTAATGCGTTCTGGGCGGCATTAATTAGCTTATAGGTAACTTCTTTGTCGTCTGCTGTTGTGCATCGCTTTAAGTCATCAGTGAACTTTTCAAGATTTTCGATTGATGCAATGGCACGTTGGCGCATTAAATCAATCTCGTCTTTAAGGCTAAAATCAACTACAACATCAAAGGCTGATTTGTCTTTAAAATAACGAGCGTAACCGCCATGCTTTATTCTTCTTTGAGATTGTAATTCAGAAGAGAATCTAGACGGTTTCGCAGTTGGTTTCGCAGTTTCATTCGCAATTTCGCAATTAATTTCGCAGTTTTCCTCTAAATCTTCTTTAGATTCAACAACTTCCAATTCAGCAATTTTATTCGCATTGTTTTTAACGGATTTCTTAATTGCTTTTACTTCTCGATTGTCACCCTTTTGGATTTCATCTAACTGTGCGAATGCCGTTTCAGGCTTTTTGATATAGCGTTTAGCTGTGGCGAAGTTTAGTCCTTTCTTTCTGCACCATTCCATTACAGATACGCCAGTCTTTGCATAAGACTTGATGTATTCTATTTGTAGTGCGTTCCAATTCTTTCTTGCCATAAACGATATATAAAAAAGCCCGCAATTAAGCGGGCATATTGATTTAACTATTCTTATTTACTTAACTTCTCTGTGTGCCATTCACGGATTTTCTCAATCCGATTTAAGCACATATCACGCTCACGTTTTAAAATCACTGAGTATTGCGCAATGTCGCCGTATGTTTCACCGGCAAACTGTGTTTTATCTAAATGAGATAAATAAGCAACTGGCAATCTTTGACAAGTAACAACTTGCGGCGCTTTATTGGCGCAAGAAGTTAATAATGCCAACAGGAGCATTGGCGTTAAATGCACTACTTTGCTTATCAGATTTCGGAATTGATTTAATAATCGCATTGGTTTCCTCTCTTGTTTTGCTATCTGCATTTGATAATTCAAACGTTAAGCGCTCGTTTTCCTCAATGTCTGCTTTTAGCTGCTTAATTGAGTTGGATTGAGTTTCGATTGTTTTGGCTTGTTCTGCATTGGTTAATTCAAGGCTTTTGATGGTATTTGCTTGATGCCCCAGCGCAGTGCATAGTGCAATAACTAAAACACCTAACCCGCAGTAGATATACTTTTGCATAGCTTAATCCACCATTAAATCACGATAGAGCTTACAGCGCTCTTCTAATCCATTTGTGCCGCCGTTGATTCTTACGGTAACTTTTTCAACGGAGCCAAGATTAGCTAACCCATTAGCCAACCAATACCAAACACCGGCTTTAATTGCCAAGTTTAAATCGGTTGATAATTCTTCTGGCTCAACTGTCTTGCCTAGCCATGCTTGGAATTTGCCGTAATTATCTTTACCAGTAAGATGCGGCAACCCTCTACCCCTATACTTCCAACCGTCACCGCTTGCCTCGCTACCATTACCCATGCGATTAGCGTAAACCTTATTTGCTATTGCTTGCGGTTTTCGTTCATACTGTTTAGCAAGGTTTAACGTTGGAAAGTATTTACGAAAAACATTAACTAAACCATTTGCAGAATAATTTAGGTTTTCGCTCAATCTTGTATATCCTTGCGTTTCGTGTCCGTATTGCGCAATAAACATAGCTTGCTGCGGTTTAGTAATGCAGCCGGCAACAGCGATTTGCTTGTCGATTGCATCGTACATTCCCGATACTGCATTAGGGAATACTTTGTTAAATCTCTCTTTAGAAATCAACATTATCAACACCCTCTATTTTTTGTTATCCGCTCGCCCTTTACCACTTTGGCGATGTTCTTTGTTATCGCCTAACTTAATAGGCTCTAATTCGCTTTCTGAATTTTGCGTAACTTCTCGCTCGTTATCTTCAACGAGGTTTTTAATTTGTAGGATTCGGCTATTGCAGATTTTTAACTGATCTGTGACTTTAACTGCATAAACCGCAACATCAGCAGTTGTTTCGCCTTTAAGCATTGGTTTAGGACAAGTGATTAAAAGATTTTCTGGTATGGTTATTCTGACAATCTTAACTTTCTCAATTGGATTACTCGGATTTAAGCAACCTGTTAATAACATCCCGGCTAACGTTATCGCCACGCACGCATTTGCTTGATAACACAATTTTGCTAATCCCATCCAACTTATCTTCATTTCTCTTACGCTCCTTTTCCTGTTCTTTTAGTAAGTGTTCGATTCTATCGTTCCTATCTGCAACCATATTGTGTAGAGCATCAATTCTTCGCATACGCTCTTCCGATAACTGCACTGTCTTGTCGTACTTTTCTTTGAGTATTTCCAAACTCTTATTTTGGTTGTATATTTGCGCTGATAGCCCAATGCAGCCAATAAACAGGCAGCATCCGAATAGCCTATCGAGCGCAATTCCCATTTTTGCAGCTCTCTCTCTACCCATTTTCTCTGCTCCTTGCCTTTACATCGTTTTGCTCGTCTGTGCTATCCGCTATAATTTCTTCTTCCTGATCATCAAAAACTGGCGTTTCATCGTCATAAGATGATGATCGTTTTTTGCTTGTTTCCCTTTCGATGTCTTTCATTGAATAGTTAGGGCTTAGGTCATCAACAGAACCGCCGATTTGGCGAAAGAAAACCCTTAACAACCCCCATAGAGCGGGAACACCAAAATATCCAAACGCACCAGCGATTGAGATAATCATTAGCGTATCAATGCTTTGTGACATCAAGAAAAATGCCACCACCATCCCACTAAATGCACCAACAAGAAAACTAGATACAACGGCAGATAATTTAACGTTTGCACCGATAGACTGCGCTGCTGTTATATACTTAACAACGCCACCTAAACCAGAAAATGCTAGAGAGATAACCGTTGCGATAATATCAATGCCATTATTAGGCGTTCCGTTGTCTTGCATTAGTTATCCGTTTTGTATAAATGAAAAAACCCCGCAATTAAGCGGGTCTTGGTTAATGCAATGTGTCCTTGTAAGACATTGCGATTAAAAGTAAAAAGCCGAAGTGCTAATTACACTCCGGCTATTTTTATAAATCTTACTGCAAAACTTTTGAAAAGTCAATGAATCTATATATATTACAAGCGTTTATCGCCTAGTATTTATCGTTGGAATCATCAAATATATTCCAGCTATTTCCCCTATTATCACGACCTCGATATATATCATCACCTATTCGATGTGTTGTTGCTCTATACCCATCAGATCCATTAGTGATATATGTATCGCCAATTCTATGTGTGGTGCTTGAAAATCCATTAGATCCACGACAAATAACAGTGTCGCCTATATCGTTGCAAGTTGTATAATTTGCGATTGCACTCGCAGAAGTTAATGTTAATACTAATGCAATAAATAATGATTTTTTCATATTGATTCCAAAGCAAAGGTTAGTCGCTCATATAAACCAACTCTTTGCACTCCTTATAACTCTTATGTAACTTATTCATGCAAAGCTCAATTTCTCGCATTGCACTCTCTTTGTTTTCCGCCTCTTCCTTTTTATTTATTGCGTATGCAAACATAAAAACAAACGCAATAAACCCAACCCAAAGTAAAGCCTCTCTTAAATCTTTGCTCATAATAACACCTATAATATTTCTTTTAATTATAGGCGGCTATCATGATTTTAACTGTGATCTGCATCACATATATAAACTATTGCTGCATTTCTTTTTTCAAATACTGTTTAATTACATTTTCTGCGCAACTCATTTCCTCGTAACAATGGCGCTCAAAGGAAACAACAAGTGCATTTAGATAGCGCTTAAAGTAAGCCTCCGTACAATCTAAAGACTTCATCAAGTGATAAATATTGGCTTTTAATTGACCTTTACCGTTACATTCCGGGCATTCGTGCTTTTGCACTCTACCAACTTCGCCGGTGCCACGACAGCGAGGGCAAGTATTGGATTTACGCAAATCGTTTAATTCTCTAATTCTCAACTGACGAGCCTCAACGCTATTAGCGGATAATCCATTTTCTTCAGCCATTTTATTTGCTCTATCTAAGGCTGATAAATGCGCATATTGCGAGCGCAAATAACGTTTTCTTAATGCTTTAATATGCTTTAACTGGCTAGGCAATGGAAGATCGCAAACTATATCCACAACGTATTTTAAAGCCTCTGAGGAATGCTCTGGATGCCCAAACTCTTCACACCACGCATCAACATAACTATCAACAAATTCTCTTGAGGATTTTTCTTGGCGGTATTTGCTCATCAGTAAATGATAGCCAAGCATATATTTATTTTCAGCTTGAGCAAAAGCACAAATAATTTGCTCCTTATAAAGCAATGCAACGCCACCACGACCGGCGGTTTCAACGCTAACGCATTTTGGATCATGCAATCTAACTAACAATTCGATTGATTTACTCATTTTCAAGCCCTCTAATTTTAACCACTACCATTCCGCCTTTTTTAATTCCGCAATTTTTGCTGCGAAAATCTTTTATCACTTTGTTGTTGTCGTCTTGTATTAATCCTGAGGCGACTAAACTATCGAAAAGCCCTTTGTTTATATTATCGGGATCACGGTTGCGTTTATCGGGATAATACACATCAAGGCAAATCGCCACTGAGCCTGTAAATGGATCAAATTGTTGTAAAATTTTCAAAGCCTCCGTTTTAAATTTTCTGCCGGCCTCGCTGATATAATGCCGTCCGTTTCGTGTATGCCGCCAATAATGGTTCACAGATGGCGGGTAAGGTAATGCAATCTCTAACCAGTCAGACATATTTTTCCCTCTCTCAACAAAATGCCAATCGTTCTAAATACTCCCTCTGCGTGCATCAGCCTTAACTCTTCCCTTGAATAATTTGTTCTAACTCGACCGTCTATTGCGTTATGGCAAGCTGCACAACAATAAGCACCGTAAATATCGTGCGACTTACTTCCCATACCTCTAAGCCAAGAGCTTGTATAGTGCGCCAATACAACCGTTTCTGATTCGCCAGTGCAAATTCCAGGTATTCTTACTTGGCACTCTCGCCCTTTCGCCTCCTTGCGTAAATTAGCCATTTTATTTTCCTCGCCTATCCAAGATGTTTAGCTAACCAATAACCAAATCCAATCACTATCGAAAGCCAAGAGCCGACTGCACAAACGCAAGATGTCCATTGGAAAAATGCTCTCGTGATGTTATTTTGAAAAATAACTGCAATGACAAACGCTGAGGCTGGTGCAGCAGCAAAGCTTAATAGTAAAAGAATGTAATTTAGCGATTCCATTCGCTCATCCTCCAAATGCCATTAATTGATCAATTCTGTTATCTAAATCAGATTCACTTTCATAAATGTTGCATAGTGTTTCATTCCAAATTACGCCATACACTCCTTTGTAAACACTGTTGAACTTTTCTTGGCTCATATTGGCGAATGATATTGACCATCTCTCTTTAATTGTTCCACCATCTTGAACCGGCTTAATATCGTAAAAGCCCGCTTTTTTCATAACGTGATCTAAATACGATTCAAGCGTTTTCATCCCCTCATAATCGAGCTTTGATTCTCGATTTAATCTCACATCTGCAAGCACGCTATCCGCTATTGGTTTTGTTATTCTTTGATAAAAATCTTCATCGTTTGCGGCAATCGCTATCTTTTTTGCAACCGCTTGAGCAATCCATTCTTCAGCTTGTGTGAGTACGCTAAATTCAGGCTGCCAATACTCAAATCCACAATCTAGCAATGCAAAAAATTTCTTATGATGTTGATAATTACGATTGTTGCTAATTGGTATAATTTTTACCGCACTTCCAACCGGCAACCCCTTGAGTAAATTGCGGTCATAATCCGTTTCAGCTACAACCGCACCATTGGCATATTTAACTGCAAAAATTTCCGTTTTTTGCTTACGTTTACTTTTGCCCATCTTCCTGATGTTCCGTCTAGTGGATTTACTATTTTTTACGCCACTCTAAATCCTTGAATGAATCAATATGAACGTGTCGGATAACTTGATTCATCGCTCTTTGATATGGATTAAAAATTGCAACTACATTTCCACGACAAACATCAACATATTTACCTGTTTCACCGTTTAGGAATTTAACTCGTCCACCAACGATAAAACGGATTTCAGTTGCTTTTTGCGTAACCAAAGTGAACCATTTTGTCGATATATCGATAGGGAGCAGCATAACGACTAGGCAATTATTATTTTCAAAGAGGCTTACTGCTCTTTCAATAAATGGTAATGGTTTGCTATATGGAGGATTCACAAATACACTTTCATCATTTAGCGGATAAGTTAAAAAATCCTGTTCTTTTGTGATAAAAAATTCAGGCACTTTTGCATTTTCAGCACTGGCGCAACCATCACAAGTAAAGACGAACTCATCATCAAGCGGATTAAAAATTGATAATGGAGTTGGATAGGTATCTTTATCAAATTTTTGTTCTGTCATTTACGCAATCCCCATAATCTCTTTAATCTTTGCCACACCGTTTTTTGATACTTCTGGAGGAATAACTTTTGGCTTTTGCTCTAGCAACTCAGGAATTTCTGGAAATTCAAAGCCTGTTTTCACTTTCTCGATAACTTCCGAAAGGATTTTCGGCATAGCCTTTTGGCAATCATCCCATTTCTTTTTTCCATAACCGTCATAAATGGTTTTTAGCAGGTAATATTCAGCCTTTGAGCGGAATTTGAAGTTGTGAGGCTCTTTTGCGTAACCAAAATATTTTTGAAGTCTAGCCTCTAACTCTTCCAGCGTTGGCAATCCTAATTCGTGATTGTCGTAACTGTTACACCAAGAAATAAACTCACCAACACTTGGCAAATATCCGTTTGTTTTAGCTCTTGCAGCAGCCATTCCACGCTTAACTTGATCAAATGTTTTAACCCCGTTTTCAGCAAACCCAAGAATCCATTGTTGTTTTAAGATTTTTAGTTGCTCCGGTTGAACAGATAACAGTGTCGGACAAGATGCGATAAGTTGTTCAAACACTCTATCAATCAATCTTTCCGCAGTAACTGGTGCGTGTTGAGTTGCTTTTTCGTTTAATCTTGAGACTTGATTCATTAAAAAACTCCCTCCCAATCTTCTGGGCGATTCCACGGTTGAGCGTTTTTCTCAGCGAAAGTCATTTTTTGAGTTTGCTGGTTATTTGGTAAAACTCCCTGCCAATTCCAATCAGCATTGAATCCTTGCCAGTTTCGTTTGATTGCGATTGCTACCGCCTCACAAATTGAGATTCCAGCTTTGTCAGCCTCTGACTGATACCCTTTGAGGGCTGTTTCGGTTATTGGAGCTTTTTTGGCTTTCCTAAGAACGATAAAGTCGTCAGCAAGTTGTCCAGTGATTCCGAAATCAGCAAGCAAATCCAAAACACTTTTTTGGTATTTTTTTATTTGTATTTTGTATATTGTTTTTAATATTGTTTATTGTGTGTGAACTTTTTTCACTAGTGACCTGTGAACTTTTTTCACTAGTCGCTGGAAAATTTTTCACTAGTGAACTTTTTTCACTAGTCGTTGTTTTGTATGTTTTGATTGAGTAAATTCCAGTATTTCTATCGCCTGATTTACGCTCTAAAATTTCACGCTCTACAAGGCTCTCACAAGCTGAAATTACAGCTTTGTTGCTTAACCCTGTAACTTTCATAAACTGGCTAACAGAAATAGCATCTTCTTCTTTGTTCCAGCCTTTAGTTTTGCGTAATACGCACAAGTAACATTTCAATTCTGAATGTGACAACTCTGGAAGTAACTCATCAATGATTGAGTTGGGGAAAATAAACCCTCTTACATCTTGATCTAACATTACATCAACTCCGAAGCATAACGAGATGCGATATATTCAATTCCTTTGCTTGTAACCCGTGTTTGAGTGTAATTGTGACCGTGTTCTGTTGTACCAGTTTTTTACATCAAATAAGCCTTTAGCGTGGTATTTTTTGGTAAGGTAACAAGTTTCCAGATTGTCTAAATAAAAGTCCGTCACCTACCAAGCAATCAATCATCGCTCTTTCAGGAACTTTTAGGATTTTCGCTGTTTCACGAAGTGATTTTGTTGTACCAGCCTCTACATAACGTTGAACAAATTCCACTTTTGGTCGTTGTTGCTCGATTAATAGGTTTTGTCTTTCGATTTGCTCCGCTTGGTCTGCTGCAAGTCTCAAAGCCTCTGATAATGTTTGAGGGATTTGCGGCATTTGTTGATTTTCTAACTCTTGCCAACGGTCAACTAATCGAGCTGTGAATTCTGGTGATAATTGAGCAACCACCACATAGGTATCACGTTTAATTAATTGGTATTCTGTGACAACTTGACCTAGATGATTTTTAACTTCCACCATTGGTGTAAGTTGAATTAATCCCTTGTCTTGTAAGCGTTCAATGGTTCTTTTCACTGAATCGTGGCGAGATTCAACTAAGTCGGCAATCTCTCTACTGCTCATTGTCAAAACACTTGAGTTTTTTCTCATCATCGGTGATAATAGTTCCATCTTTTAATACTCCTATGCGTATTGATTGATTACTAACCTCTGTTACCGCAGAGGTTTTTTATTGCCTAATTTCTGGCAAATGCCTGTTTGATTGCTTTGCTTGGAATGATTTCCCAAGGCTTAACCTCAAACTCTGTTGCAAGCACGATAAGTGCTAATTTTTTCCGCTGATGGTTGAGTTTTATTGTTCAACCAATAAGAAACCGCCATTTGCGTAACACCGCATTTTTTAGCAAGCTCTTTCTGCCCATTGCATTTTTTGATAGCTTTTAAAATTCCTTTATTCATAATAAACCTTGCTTTATTAAACTTTACAGGTATGATAAACGAAACTTTATTGAATGTAAAGTTTTATTTTCTTGTCTTTATAAAGAAAACTTTTACAATCTATTTAGAGGTGAACTTATGAACACACTAGATACACTAGGCAAACGAATTGCCTACGTTATGGATTTAAAAGGAATTTCAAGACAGCTTATGGCTGAAAGATTAGCCACTTCAACAATGGCTATTGGAAATATTATTAATGACAAGGTGTTAAAACCACGCAACCTCACAGAAATTGCCGAATTGCTTGGTGTTGATTACAAATGGCTTAGAGATGGAGGGAATTTTGAAGATGCCGTTATGGCAGACCCAAATACAATCCAATTAGAGCTACAAGGCGATCTAATCAGTGGTGAATTTGGTGTTTTACATAAACATAGAATAGATTATTACGATGTGAGAGCAGCAGCAGGATTAACAGGCTTTGAGAATTCAGATTATCCAGAGATTATTTCAAGTCTATACTTAACAGATGAGGGAATGGCACAGTTGGTCGGTAAAAAGTCATCAGACGGCATTTGTCTAGTGAATGTACCAACTGACAGTATGGAGCCAACCATAAGAAAAGGCGATATTGTGTTTTTAGACACAAAAGTAAATGCTTATAATGGCGATGGTATTTATGCTTTTGCCATTGACGGTGCATTATTCATTAAACGTATTCAAAAGATGATCGGAGGCGGTTATCGTATGATTTCTGACAATGAAATATATCCGCCAGAACAGATAAGCGATGATGTGTGCGAAAACGCCAAATTCATTGGTAGATTTATTCGCACTATTCATATTGAAGCGGTTAATCTATAAATATTGTCAAATTTTTAACAAATAACTTGACAACTTTTTTATCAACTAACGATAATGTATAGGAATTAAGACGGAACCCCATAGCAACTCTCAGACCACTTTTAATATCTGTACGGTTGTTATGGGTTTTACTTATTGTAACGTATGAAAAGAACAGCAATTTTAATTGATGGTGGTTTTTTCTTTTCTAGAGTTTCATCTTTCGCTAGAAGATACTTTAAAAATACAACCATCACAGCGGACAACCTAATCGACCTAATGTGGAGCATGGTAAGATTTCACACAGAGATTGAAAGAGGGAGCCATTCAAGCAGAGAGACGCAAGAACTCTACCGTATTTATTATTACGATAGCCCACCTTTTAACAAACAAGTCAAATACCCACTACCAGAAGAAGGGCAAACAATTTAGAGTTAGCTGTTAAAGCTGCTGTGTGGTACTGGATATTCAATGAGCTTGCTTCGCTTGATTCTGTTCAAAAGGTAACGATTAGGATCAATGGCGGTACAAACGGATTAGATGACCG
>ENA-OOPD01000011-OOPD01000011.1-human-oral-metagenome-genome-assembly--contig:-NODE-11-length-15430-cov-9.837352_pt1 | contig 15430 bp, 26 predicted proteins | sample MGYA00245294_ERZ501130 | MGnify/ENA primary metagenome ERZ501130 (study PRJEB25959, sample SAMN05335007) | human oral metagenome | host: human-associated | place: USA: California | collected 2014-04-04... | reverse complement strand
TTATAGCCAGCTGACGTTACGGCTGCTTTAGCAGAGATTGTATAAACACCGCCTACTGGCACGGTAGCTTGATGAGTACTTTTATTAAACATTTTGGCAGTGTCATACTCTACCGCATTATAATTAACTATTGATACACCCCCACCCGCAAGAGCGTCCCATTTTGAGGTAGTAGCGGCAAACATAGGCATTGTCGTAAAGTCTATACTGTGCGACAAATCGAGCCGACCCTTGATGTTTATGAGAAATGATATTATAATATAAACATATCACGTCACGCTTACGGTAAACTGCGGTAATTTCAACTAACACTTTGAATAACCGCAGTTTTATTTTATGAACGAAAAACCAGAAGTATCAGCTAAAGAATTCGGAGCCTTGTGGGCAAATGTTGAGCATATTAAAGAAAGCGTAGACAGACACACAACTACTCTAGAGCGAATTGAAAATATCGCACGAGCAAACGTTACTCAAGCACAACTTAAAACATACATCGCGGAGCACGAGAAAGAATCAGAAGAGAAATATGTCAAACGTACTGAAATTGAAGGCGTGATAAGCTTTTGGCGACTCGTAACAAGCAACTTAGCGAAATTATTCGCTATAGCACTTGTAGGATTGGCGATTTATGCAACCAACAACCTTATCCAGCAAAATAAAACCGTTACAGAGTTACAAGAAGAAGTTCAACAATCTCAAGTGAAAAGGAGGTGATATGCCAGTTCGACAAACTTACGAACCAAATCTAAACATCGGCGCTCAGAGTGGCTGGTGCTTGCAGTATGTAGATGACGCGATTAGCTCACTAACTCGCTCACCGAACGCTCAAACAGCGTACTTAAACGAATTAAACGCAGGTCGTATAAACACAGGTCCCGCACCTGTTGGCGTTTGGGTGATTGGATTTTTGGGATTTTCAATAGGTCAGTATACAGAAGATGGACACGTGTTCTTAATGCGAAAGCGTGAGAATGGCTCAATCGAAATCCACGACAGTGAAGTACACAGTGGAGCGAGAGGGATTTATAACAGCATTGAAGAACTGATGAACTGGATGGGAAATTATGGACCAGATTATCTTGGTTACTCGTATTGTTGCGATGGCAGATGTATAGCAGAAGATTACGACGAAACTCAGCCAACAGACAGGAAAATGGAAGAAGACGGCAACGCTCGCGACGAAGCTAACACAAATTCAGCTATTTTTCAGGAACTAGAAAAAGGCGACGTCATTGCGATGAAAGGTTATGTTACAAACGGTCAACCAATCGCTGGAGATACTGTTTGGTACGTTACGGCTCGAAGCGGAAAATATATGAGTCGTCAGCTATTCGAGGACAAGGACTTGCACGATTTGCCAGATTTGACACCTCAATCTGCACCTCAACCAAATCCAGAAGAACCACAAGAAGACTACAGCAAGATTATATTAGATGTTTCAAATCATCAAGATGACGCTATTGTAAATCATTTTCATAAGTTTGCTGGTATTATCATCAAGGCTGGACACGTCGGTCAATCGTTCGGTGGAGATGCGAATAAAATCGACCCGAAACTAGTCAAGTTCGCTAAAGCCGCGGGCGATAAATTATTAGGGATTTACTGGTTACCTTATTTTTCAACTGAGGAAGAAGCTAAGGTGGAGGCTGAAAGGTTCGTGGAGGCTCAAAAACTTGTCAACGCATCTCTGTTATTCGTCGACTTGGAGCCAGATTTTGAGGGAACACTCGAGCAATTGAAGCTATTTAAGAACGTAGTCTTACAGAAAACTGGAAAGCAGGTGTTCACATATGCAGGTGAAGCTATTGTTCAGAAATTAGGATTAGAACGCGTTGATTGGTATCCGAATTACGGGGAAGCAGGAAACTATGCACATGGTTCATTTATTCATCAGTACTCAGAGACACTGGCTATTCCTGGCTATGACAGGAAGCTAGATGCTAATGTTTCGAATAAATCCATTGACGAGTTGCGGAGCATGGGTAAAGTGACTACACCAACACCACCAGAAGAGCCAGAAGCACCAAAACTAAGCGAACCGGATACGAAGCCGTCTGAATCAGAGAAACCACGGGAAGTGCCAAATAATAAACCAAAGGAGGAAAAAATGGCAACACCAGTATTCACAAAAGAAGACATCGAAGCAATCGAAAAAGTGACCGCCGAAGAAGCTAAGCTAGTACAAGGACTAGCTGAGACAGATGAGGCTCAGGAGATCATCAAAGGTATCAGTAAACGAACCAAGCTAGTTGTGTATATCATCGGTGACCTGCTGCTTGGTGCAAGTGCAATAGCACCACAGATCGCAATCGCCATTCTTTCCGACGAGCCTTATGTAAAGATTAACGCTATAAGTGGAGCTTTAGCCACGGCGGGTCTGTTCTTGCTGACTATGTTTGGTATTTATAAAAACGGCAAAAATAAATAGTAATTCGGAAATCCCGAACAACTGAACAGTTCGGAAATCCCGAACAGTTGAAAAAACTCTACCTTTGATTAAGCTACTGTGTTTGCAAGCCCGGTAGCTTTTTTATTTGGTAAAATTAAGCTATGTTAAAACGCATTATCGTTAGACTTTATAAAGAATATCGCTATGTATTCTACGGGAAGTGAGTTTTCCACAGGTTTAACAAAAAATCTCTGACTTTTTTCATAAAAACTATTGCATTTAGCTAAGTAGTTAGCTATAATAAAGACAGTGGTAAGGGGATTATCAGAACATTGACAATCAGGCGGCTAGAAAGGAGAAGCTATGAAACTAGTGATAGGCAGGTTCGAAATTGAACTCCAAATAGAAATCGCCCTCCGAAAAAGGCGATAACTAACAAACGTAGTTAAATATTAGCACATCCTAAAATAAAAATCAAACACCCCTTACCGCCACGCCTGGTAGAAAGGAAATTGGCAAAAATGTCAATGAAATCGCAAAACATTACAGAATTAAGCGAGGCTGAGTTTATTTACGAACTTACTCGCGAAAATAGCAGAGTAAATAAAAGCCCTCTGCAATGGACGCACGACTGGCTGAAGGCGCACGGAGCCAGCACTAAGCCTCTAAATGGTCTTGGCGATTGGAGCGGTGCGACAAATCGAGCTGACACCTTATTAGAGCGTAAAGCGGATATTATCGGTTGTATTAACGCTATTATTGGAGCTAAACGTTCGTTTGGTGGTCGAAAATCTTCAAGTAATATGACACCTGAGCAACGCCATGAGCGCGCTAAAAAGGCAGCAGCTGCCAGCGCAGCAGTGCGAGCTAAAAAAGTCTAAGAAAAATCATAAAAAGTATTGCAATTAGCTAAGTAGTTTGCTATACTAAAGATAGTTAGATAAGAAACGGTGCAACCATTAATCAAGGCACGACAGTCAACCCTCTAACTAGCGACTAAACTAATCTCTCGAAAGGAGAAAAACAATGAAAAACTACATCCGAGTAACTAGCGAATTTACAGCAGGCGGTATTCAAATGAATATCTTCATTTATGACAGCTCAGACTTGAACAGCCAACAGCTAATCGATAAAATGCGCGGCTTGCGAAATAAAAACGCTAAGAAGCTAAACTTATTCTTAGACAAGTACAGCGATGCCGAGCCATTTGACGGATTTGAGGTTATAAACGAACCAGCAGGAGCACGTACTAAGAACTTGATAAAAGAAATCCGAGAATATCTACAATAATAAGAATAGCGCCCCGCCCGAGGCGAAAATCGGGCAGAAAGGTCTTATGAAACACGACTTAAACGATTTAACAGAACGGTTGAAGTTTAACCGCGAACACAACTTGTCGTTTGACAGCTCTGATTTAATAGAAGAAGTGAACGAGGATATCGAACTTTACAGTAGCAATGCTCAGGTTGCTGTTTGGTGTGATCCGAAAGATAATTTCGTGAAGGATTATTTTGTGATCAATACTGAAAAAGTCGGTCCAGAAGAGCAAGCCGCAATTAATGCTGATAAAATCGAATTCTCAAAAGACAAGAACTCTGACGACATCTACATTATAACTTTACTAGAATTGATGGACGTCTTAGAATATCAGAGCAGGATTGTATGAAAATATCGCGGATATTGCGAGATCTGAAAAATAATGCTACAATCTGAGTACTAGTTTAGTCGCTAGTTGTGAGATACGATCCGCCTTGAAAAAGGCGGATTCTCTTTATATGTGGAAAACTCTGAAAAATCTTCAAAAAAGTATAGAAAAACTATTGCATTTTACTAACTACTTAGCTATAATAAAGACAGTTAAGAAATACTTAACTAGCGACTAAACGAAAGGAATAATAAAATGGAATATGTCGGAAAAATCATCTACAACAACGTCAGCCGAAAGAAGGACGACAGCAAGAATCTAACGGTAGAAGACTTGGTTGGTCACGAAATCGTAAAAGAGACTGAAAAAGCTGTAGCGATTGAATGGTGTGAAGACGTAGCTGGTTATCATATGGATGGAAACGACTTTGTTGGAAACTATCGCCGAACTCTGAAATGGATTCCAAAAAGCGTCATCAAGACCGTCTGTGGCGATAAAATGCTAATTCCTTACTGGGTAATTTAACCCTCAATCCGCCCTCTGAAAATGGGGGCGGGTTTTTGATGTCTTGACTTTTATTCAAATATTTGCAATACTAGTAATGATCACACATCAGGCATGCCCTCGTAAGAGGGTCCTATTAGTCCCTCGCCAGCGCGTTAGTCTGGGAGGGGGATTTTTTATATTCCCAAAAAAATAGGATTTTTCTGTCAAGCCCTTAGCACTGCGGACTTGTGGAAAACTCCTCGGAAACGTAAAACGCCAGAGCTAGTAATGGTGCTAGTTAGCTTTTGGCTTAAAATTTGGAGGGTTAACAGAGGTGAAAACGCATCAATTGCAATCCCAATCTCAATCTAAAAGATTTCCTGAAAGAAATCCCAATCTCAATACCAATTACAATTGTTTAGTTAAGTCGGATGATAAAAAGCCGATGGACAAATGGCAAAAGACACGTCGAGCTGAATCTATTGCATATCAGCTTTGCGATAAATTCAATAATCACGACTATTTTTCGTTCTATTGTAAGGTGGCATTGAAATTGCCAGAATATAGAGTTTGGCAATTAGTAGAGGAGGCTCAACGTGGTCAACAGCCAGCACGCCTATTCTCATTCCTCTGTAAAAAGGCAGGTGTATGACATTTGACACTAAAGCAGCCAAACGTAAACTCATGAAACGTATTGATGAAGTGAGAGCAGAGCGTCATCAGCAAAAGATGTTTCGGAAAAGAGAAAATGGATGTGATCATGAATGGAAGACGTATAAGCAGATTATCAAAATTGATTATTTCGCTACTGTTATGAAGGGTCAAATACGTCAATATAGCGGTCCAGCAGCGCCATATTTCATAGTTAAAGGTTGCCATAAATGCCATGAGAAGCATTACATTGACTTAAAAAATCTGTAGAATGAATATCTGGGGCGTATAGGGTGATATGTCAACAATTTAAGGAGAGAAGAATGACACTATCCATATTAACCACCACCTCAAAAACAGCTGTAATTGACAATCTACACCACACAGAGTCTGCGTTTCAGACAGACTACTATACCGAAAATATACGCGAGCTAGCATTTCAGTTTATTCATTATTCAGCAGTCGTAGAGGATATGTCGCCAGCGACAATTGCAACCAGGGTGGTTCGCCTCAAACACTTCGTCAATTTCTGCAATGAATTACATAAAACTAACATAACCGAGCTGTCCGTCAGATGGCTCGATTTTTATTTCTATGAATATCGAAAAACTCATGCTGGATCAACCACTAACACCGTCAAGCGGGTCATTAAAGCGTTTTTCAAATGGTGCTACGAGCGCATGAATGTGAGTTGTATTAATCCTGACCTCATTAAATCGCACAAAAACGCTAAACCACGACCAAGATATATACAACATCAAGTTATCCAGTCAGTCCTCCGAAAAACGGCTGAGAATAGCAGAGATCAGCATATAAACATGCTTGTCGACTTCGCTTACGACACTGGGCTGCGCATTTCAGAAATAGCTAGGGTAAGCTACAAGGATATTGACGGGTTAAACTTGTACGTTAAAGGTAAAGGATCTAAAGATCGCACAGTGTTTCTCACTGAGCGCTTAAAAGAGAAGATAGATGAATTTGCTACAGACTACAACCGATTATCTGGTCCTCTATTCAAAGTAAATGATAAAACTGCCAGAGTGCAGCTACAGCGGGCTTTTAAGAAGTATGCTGGAATCCATATGACGCCTCATCAATTACGTCACAGTTTCGCCGTTCGATTGCTAATTGCTGGCTGCGACCTCATGACAATACAGAAACTACTGGGGCACAGTGACATATCGACGGTCCAAATATATCTTCAAATTAAAGATGAGTTGGCTGAAAGTCAGTTCTATAAAGCTATGGATAAAGCTCAAGGCTATTGACATATTTAACCGACTTTGCTATACTAAGGGCAGTTGAGAAGAGCAATTGCCCTTCCAGGTATTTTTACACCAATAACTCTTATGGCTCTCTACCAGCTAAAAGGTACAGCAGCCAGAAATTGTACCACCAAAACGGGATTGTTGTGGTGGACAGTCGTAGTTATGGGGAGGCGCACCTCACCAAGTTCCTACGATTGAAATAAGTTTCTGGTAAACGTCCTGATAGCTGTCAGGACGTTTTTTGTTGTATAGCAAAACCCGCTGGAAGTAGAGAGCCAGCGGGTTTTTCTGTTTTGCTTTGTTTCTCTTATAGAGCATGCCTGACGTGTGATTAGACATGCTGTTGAGCGAAATAAAGTACTTTAACAACGTAGCACAACATTGAGATTAAGCTGATATCAGAAGCTGAAGTCTTTTAGTCATCCGGAGAAATAAATGGATTAGTCTTGACGGAGATGATTGAAAGATGAGCGAGGGAGATTGTAGGCAAATTCTCTGTAGATGTTACTTTGGCTTTATATAAGAATAAATGAGCAGCCAGCGGTGGATGCGTGTTCACCTATGTAGTGTTAATTTTATACCCAAAAACTAACATTTTTCGTCTTACTTTTACTCGCGTAATTGAAATCGAAATGTCAACGTGTCCACCGCTGGCTGCTTAGAAAGTAATAATAAAAAGGAGAAAAACAATGAAAAAACTTAATATTGAAACTATCAAAACTATCATCATTACGATTTTAATTACAGGAATTATCGCTTTTATCGGCGGTATGTATTATCAGAAGAACCAGACTGAACAAGTCAAAGCTGAAGCGGCGACAATCGTCAAGAATGTCAAAGTTGAAGTGTCAAAACAGTAGCGATGACGAAGCGGCAGTCATCGCTCAAGGAAACAGCCGCACCAAAGGTTGAAGCCTCGCCTACACCTCAAAAACCTGCTGTGGAGGCAGGGCGTGTAGGCGGCTGCGAAAGGTTTCAACCTTTACTTGAGAAATACGATTGGGACGTACGCACTATGTTAGCGATTATGAGAGCTGAAAGCGGATGCGATCCGAATGTGACAGGCGACACGAGCCTGACATTTATACAAAACGGTCGAACATACGGTTATTCAGTCTCGTTATTTCAGGTAAGGATTTTGCCTGGACGCGAACGCTGTGATAGCCATGATCCGGCTACAAATATTGCCTGTGCCTATCACGTTTGGCGAGGGCAGGGGTATAAGGCGTGGTCAGTGTATACGAGCGGAAAATATCTCAAATATCTATAAGAAACGGAGGGGGTAAAATGGATGATCCATTTACGATATGGGCAGACGATCTTGTACCTGGAATGTCAGCCAGGACTATCGTAAAAGATGAGCAGCGCGTCATCGAATTTGATTTGATGGGACATGCAAAAGCCATAGTTGGTGTTGGGAGACATAGCAATGGCAAAAAATGGGCTACGATCTACGAACATGAAGCCGAGAATGATTTGCAAGAAATGGTCCTATTACAATCAATCTTCTATCACTACAAAGTGCATGGCTTTGATTGCGGATATTCTTTTGCCGGTACAACAAAGCTAAAAGGTATTCTGTACCGCATTGGGCTTAAGGAAAGAGAGGAATACAAAAGTGTTTATGATCTTGAAAAAAATAAAACTACTGTTTAAGCCAGAAGATTCTTTTTCTGACACCAAAGACGTATTTCAGAGCAGACTGTTTAATTGTCATATTTATTTTGTTCAGTGGTTTGATTATAAAGGTCGCATGCGGAGAATTTATTGTCAAAACCGCCGATCCGCCCGGCTAGTGAAGAAGTCTCATAAACGACATCATGCCGAAATTATAGAAATCGTACTGGATAGGGGCTATATCTTAAGAGAGAGGATTGTGTATTAAAAATGGATAACAATAAAGATTTTGCTTATAAACTAGGGTATCTTGCAGTGGGTGTTTTAGTAATCTTGACGACATTGGTGTTCACGGTGCTGGGTGCGGTTGCTGTTAAATTATTAATTTGGGTTATTGGCTTATAGAGAGAGAAAAAAGCATGTACATACTGATTTGGATACTATTCATAGCACTAATTCTTATTCTTGTAGCTATCTCAGAACGCGAAATAGCTAAACAGGACAAAGAATGGATGAAAGAGGAGAAGAAATGGAGAAAGAAGTAAAGCCTTATTATGAGGATGACTACCAGTCATTAGACGATGTCGACACAGTAGATTTGCTAGAGATGAAAGAGGGTGCATTAAACGACCTGAACGAGAGCGAACACACTATTCATCGTATAAATCAGATATTAGCTAGCCGTGCAATTTACGCCACGCAACTGGAGCTATTTTAAGGAAAAATATGAAACGTTATAAACTACTTAAAGATTTACCAACATTCAAAGCTGGACAGTTGGCATATATCTCTAAAACGGGAAATCTTATTGCTGGTACTCCAGAAAACCAAAAGACCACAGAAACGGGCTTAATAATAATGATTTACCACGAAACTACCCTGAAAAAGTTTCCAAATATTCTCACAGAGTGGTTCGAGGAAATAAAAGAACCGACAGATAATATCCACTGGAAGCCTAAAAAGGACGATGAATATTTTTGGATGAACTCTTACGGAGAAACACAGCCAGATGTTTGGGATGGTGATTCTATAGACAGTATGCGTCTAGCTCTGGGTATGGTTTATTGCACCGAAGAAGAATGTGAAAAAGCCAAAGAACGAAGACTAGCCAAAGTCAGACTACAGCAAACATCAACGTTTGAGCCAGATTTTGAGAATGGAAACGGCGGGTGGGTTGTTTTTTACAGTTATGTGGATAAAGAACTCCATTCTATGAGAGACAGTTGTACTGACAGTGGTGAGCTCGTACGTTACGAAACCGAAGAAGAAGCTAAAAGGTCTATTGAGGAAAACCGAGAAGATTGGATGATTTATTTTGGAATAAAGGAGGAAGAATAATGAAAGAATTTAGTATTCCAGTAAAAATAACTTTAGACTGTTATTTATCAGTGAAAGCCAGTAATCAAGATGAAGCTTATGAAATTGCCGATGACACCATGTACTGGGCATACCAAAATGGCGCACCAGAGCAACATAAAGACTTGTCTATTCTAGATTGTGAGATAGCAGTGGATGGTGAAGATATAGATTTAGACGAGTGGAGAGACCCGTCAGATACAGATAAAGGCTAAATGTATCCTACGGAGGTAAGGAGGAAGAATAATGGCTGGAACCAAGCAGGGCGGACTTAAAGCCGCTCAGAAAAACCTAGCAAGCAACCCGAACTTTTATGCTGAAATCGGACGAAAGGGCGGTTCTGCTACATTTGCAAGCCACAGAACTTGTAAGGGATTTGCACAAGACGTCGAATGCGATTGCGACTTAATCGACGGTCCTCACTTTGTAAAGAAGTGTGCTGGAAAACGAGACGGTCGTATCAGTAAACGAAAGTAAACGGGTACGATTTGTACCCAGTAGAACATTAAAATCAACCGTAGAACTGGACAGATGACTATTTTGCCCGCCCGAGTCGTCTGTTCAACTGGTAGCATTAGTGTCTAGGCTTTTCATTTGCCTATAGAATTGAGCGCAGGTGGAAATCGGCTCAATCTGGTGCTATCAACTGGCAACATCAATCCTTAAAGTAATTAACTCACTTAATGATATACAAATTGGTGTTGTCAACTGGCTATATAAGTGGCGGAATAGGTAGACGCTATACCCAACGGTAAGTCCTCAAACTGCGCATTTGGGGCAGAACGTGGAATGTTCGGTGACGGGAGTTCCAAATCCGACTTAGAGCAAAGCGACGTGGCATGTGATGTGACTTTACGAAACCTAATTCCCTCACATTCGAGGAAATTAAAACTCGGCAAATCATCACCTTATATAGCCAACCCTGGTAACGTGTTCGGGGTGCGAGGATAGTGTGAGCAATTAGCTATCTAGCGTACCACGCTGTCGACCTTACAGGTTGCCAGCACCAGTTCTGCGGTTGGATTAAACTACGCAATTTCGTGTAGATAAGGAGAATATTTATGAAAGATGTAATTTATCTAGTTGTTAACGCTAATCAAGTAGTTAGAATGACTAAAACACTACCAAGCCTTAAGCGTGGCGAAGTGCCAATTAAAGTTTCAGTTAGTGTTGACGATAACGCATTTAGCACGCCGACGATCTCACGAGAAGTCATCGTCACTGATTGGCAGAAAGATGTAAGACTTAATGATTTAGAGCTTCGTCAGAACTTTATCACGGAAGAAGAGGCTGAGATGATTAAGAGCCGTCGTCTAGAAAGAATGCAGGAAATATTATCAAACAATGGTTATACAGTTGTTCCTAATTCGGTAGACGATGTCAACTAAACCACTAATTTTGTGGACATAGAGAAAGAAAATGATAATGATTTATGAAGCAGAAATTGAGCAGATTATAATGGGAAAGCTCTTTATTAAAGCCGACAGCCTTGAGCAAGCAAAACAAGTCGCCGAGCGATGCGTAGAAGATGAACAAAACCTCGTAGATGTCGATTTTGACAAGATTTGGGATTACGACGTTAGAGATGTGTCAGAGGCAGATTCCGCTGGTGATGCAGAGGTTATCAAGGCGGAGGACGTGTTGTGAACTTGGGTAATCTCGATAAAAAAACAAAAGATAAAATATATCAGATATTATTTGAGTACAGAGTTCTTACTCAAGCTGCTCAACTTAATATTGCCAGGGGTCATACTTCGTATGACGGGCTTGAATGTTACCAATCCACGCTTGACGCAAAAGTAGCAAACGATATTTTTGAAGTCATAAAAGAGCTTAAGTTAAAAACCATTGAGGATTGGTATTATGACTTAATTGACGACACAGAGGAAACAATGGATTTGATGAAGGAAACTATAGCAGAAAGGAAATCTAATGCGTGAAATTAAGTTCAGGATTTGGGACGGAGTTAAGAATGAATGGCTTGCCTCAAGCAATAAGGACGCTCTGCCATATTATGGATTTGCCTTGGTCGGTGAAGTTATGACTGTCCAATCACCACCAATTTGGTCACTTGATGAAGGTAATATTGTCGAGCAATTCACTGGACTAAAAGACATAAACGGTAGAGAGATTTATGAGGGAGATATCCTTATAGATGACACTGGCGAGCCTGTCGAATACTGGATTGTCAAGTTTTCTGATGGTGGCTTTGTAGGAGAATGCGCAGGCGTAACTGAGGCTCTCTTTGAATTAACACAACTAGAAGTCGCTGGTAATATTCACGAAAACCCCGAGTTGTTAGAGGAGAGAGGATGACGAAGGTTAAATTCGATATCGCGGGTCAGGTTCCGAGTAAAAAGAATAATAAACGGATTTTGAAAAATTCACGCACTGGTAATAGATTTATTGCCAACAGTGAGAAATTTAACAATTGGCACGAGGCAGCCATGAAAGAGATATGTCTTTTCTCTAAAGTTAGTAAGTTTAGAAATATGAAATGGGAGGGTCCCTTAGAGGTAATGATGGTTTTTTATAATAAAGACAGAATCCGTCACGATCTCGATAATATGGCAAGTAGTATACTCGACCTGCTAGTTGATGCTGGTTATTTAGAAGATGATTGCTGTGGAATAGTTAACCGCTTGATAATAAGTTTTGGCGGTGTTGATAGAAAAAATCCTCGTGTGAAAGTGACTATAACAGAGCTGGCGGAATAGCTGATTTATGTTATAATAATAAAAGTTATATTGGAGGGCAGCGGTGATGAATTTAGAAGGCACTGAAAATTATGGCTATGATGAATGGTTAGAGTTTTTTAGAAAAATACCTGCTGCCGAACTGATAGATTCTATAGAAGAACTAAAAGCGAGACTTCCTGGTGATGGATATGCGGCTGCTATGCGCTGGATTGATATTTTTGATAATCCTGGCAAAATGGACAAGCTTTATAAGGGCAGACTCGACAAAGAGATTGAAACCGACATTATGGATCTTGCAATCGGTGATGATGACGAGAAGTTCTATGAGAGTTTGATTCGCCAAAATGTTGAGCAGCTTACCTCGTCAAGTATTTCACAGCAGGAAGTGGCGAGGTTGTCTCAGAATATCAATATTTTTAGAAAAGAACTGCAGAATATTCGGTCCCGCCGTCCAAAATCTGGTTCGGTCCTGGAAAAGGTCCTAGCGAAAGCGGCAGCACCCTCTAATGCCGCGAAAAAAGCAAAAAAACCAGCCAAATCTACACCTAAAAAGGCTAAAACCGCACCTAAGGCTGTAGGAGCGACGAAAAATAAAAAGGTGATTAAGGATGCCTCTAATGCCGCGAAAAAAGCAAAAAAATAACCAAATACCGCGAATTGATTTGTATAATCCTGGTAATACTGAAAAAGCCGAGCTTTTATTTGAGCTACTTGATGAGTATGGCATGACACTGCTTGAATGGCAGCGTTTGGTGCTGCGGCGCTGGCTGGCTGAGGACGAGGACGGTAATTTTGTCAATCTTGATTGCGGCTTGAGCGTGCCTCGCCAAAATGGCAAAACTGAGATTATTGTAGCGCGGATTATCTATGGTATTATTTTTCGCAAAGCTAAAGGTTTATTTACTGCCCAGCAACAGAATACGGTTGATGTTGTCATTAAACGTGTGCAAGATTTTTTCTATGAAAATGAACACCAAGAAATATTCAATTTATTAACGCCAAGATTTCGTAAAAAACCAAGAAATTATAAGTTTATTGAATTTTTGAATGGCGCTGAGTATCATTTTTACACTAGGACGCGCATGGGTGGTTTGGGATCTACTAACGATGATCTGATATGTGATGAGGCTGCAGAGATGCTTGATTCACATCAATCAGCACTAGTTCCAACGACTGCATCAGCTAAGACAGGCAATCCTCAAATTATCTACGCCGGAACGCCACCAATGGCTGAAACTGTCGGTGAGGTGTTTGCCAGAAATAGGCGGAACAAGCTAGAAGGCGCTGCTGGTGTTTGGACTGAGTGGGGCGTTGAAAAGATTACTGACGTACATGACAAGGAAGCTTGGTTAGACACTAATCCTTCACTAAATATATTTTTGCTTGAAAAGGTGATACAGACTGAAGCTGACAGTATGACGATAGATGATTTTAATCGTATGCGGCTTGGTTGGTGGGATGGTGTTGATAATAAGCGAGCAATTAAACAGTCAGACTGGGATGACCTTGCTACTGAGAAACCTGACTTTGATGACGGCTTTAAGCCTGTATATTCTGTAAAGTTCCCACCAAACAGAAGCTCGTGGTCCCTGGTAGTTGCGCAGCCACTAAAAGATGGTCGTGTGCATGTCGAAGTGGTGATGAGTCGTCCGATGAGTGAGGGGTTCCATCGTCTATCAAAATGGCTGATCGATCGTTGGAGGCAAGCAGCAGTGATTATACTTGATGGAGCAACCGGAGCGCCGATACTATTTGAGGAGCTTACAAAGGCTGGCATTCCTAAAAAGCGTATCATCCTGCCGACTATGAAAGAGGTGGTGGCAGCACATCAGTTTATGAGAGATGCTATTGACAGAGGCGAATTATCTCACTACGACCAGCCGCTATTGAATCAGACGGTCCGTATAACAAAAGAGCGGTCATTTGGTCGATATGGTGGCTTTGGTTGGGAGAGTATGACTGATAAATTATCGACCGCGCCGCTCGACGCTGCAACGTTTGCTTTTTGGGGACAAAAGGTATTTCCGAAAAAACAGGTTACTGCTAAGGATAAAAAGATGAGAGCTGATCGTTGGCAGCAAGTGCTTGGCAATCTCGGTCAGTCCTAGAATTTTCCACAGGTTCACCAAAAAATCTCTGACTTTTTTCATAAAATGTATGTAAAACGCTTGCATTATGTAAGCAACTTTGCTATAATTAAGACAGTCAAGCGAGGCACATTAACAATTAGAGGATATAACAATGGAACAAATTACAATAAAAGCTTTTATCGGCAGTAATAACAAGACTAAAAAACTTGAGGTCGACAAGATAATATCAACCGTGAACGCTAATCACGAAGCTTTCACTCTACAATATCCAGTCATCGGATGTTGGAGGGGTGAGACTGAACAAACAGCAATACTTTATCTGTCAGACGAACGTTCAAAGGTGATGAACACGCTCGGCGAATTAAAAGAGGTGTTAGATCAAGAAGCGATCGCCTACCAGATAGAGAATAAGATAAACTTAATATAAAACTAACGCCTCGCTTGGCGCTAAGGTCCTCTAAAAAGAAAGGAAATGCTATGCCAATAGTAAACCAAATCGTAAAAAAGAATGGCAAGATTATCAAGTCTAAGGTTGAGATACCTGCACCAGTTTATAATGTCAGAATTAAGCAGGAAGTATATGAACGCTTAGTTGTGCTAGCTGCTGAAAATGGTCGCAGCATAACTGGTGAGATAAACTACCGGCTTGAGCAATCGCTTAAAAAGTAGTATTATAGCTGAGCGATTGTTGTAATTTGCAGTCGTTGTTATAGAGCGCTCTGTTTGTCGGAGCGCTTTTCCTTTTGCTAAAACAACCCACCCCTACCAAGCTCTTGAATTTGGCGTAGGGTTGATATCGTCTGGCAAATCATCCCCCGGCATCTTTGCCCCCTTGCGCCTGTTGCATATCCTGTGAGTAAGTTGTAGGTTATCTATGTCATAAGGCGAACCACCACGAGAAACTGGTATGATCTCGTCTAGTTCTGGCGACATCGGGCTACCTGCTGGCAAAGTCTTGTCGACTTCGCGACCACAAATGCCACAAGTATCTTGCATAGCATAAACTCTTTTGCGCAAATCCTCTCGCAGTTTTGGGAACTGTCGTCGTGGATCTTTAGCTGTTGCATACTTCCTACGCTGTGCCATAAACTTATTATAAAATAGTATCCTCACCAGTTTCAGGATTACCAACCTGTCCATTACCAGCGACCAATACATCACTAGCGTAGTCAGCAGACTCTTCGACCGCATAACCACTCGCCCATAATTTATAAACTCCGTCGCTTGGG
>ENA-OOPD01000010-OOPD01000010.1-human-oral-metagenome-genome-assembly--contig:-NODE-10-length-15536-cov-5.807904_pt1 | contig 15536 bp, 25 predicted proteins | sample MGYA00245294_ERZ501130 | MGnify/ENA primary metagenome ERZ501130 (study PRJEB25959, sample SAMN05335007) | human oral metagenome | host: human-associated | place: USA: California | collected 2014-04-04... | reverse complement strand
TTTACACCAACCCATATATGCACCAGCTAAGTAACTGATACCCTCTGTCTGTAACTCCGTAGCGTATAATTCAGCAGTACCCTCATCTGCACTTAGTGGCAAATTGATAACACCGATAGGATTCTTTTGAGCCTTTAAGTACTCATTAAGAACCTTTGCCATACTCAAAGAGTGGAACTCTGTACAAGCAAGAATCTGAACATCGAAACCGCCAAAACAAGCAAGACCCTTTGGGTCAGTTGCACTCTCGACAGGGTAGAAATCACTTTCCACAACGTCTCCGTCAGCACCTCCACTAAGAGTAGCTGTGTACACTACATCATCACGCTTCTTTAACGCACCTGATGCATCAATCATGCTCTTACCAATAAGAGTAGCCTTGGTATCTGATGTTATTGAAGCAACAGTACCCATCATAACTCCGTCATTGTTATACAGAGCAGTTCCTACAGAAATTTCCGTCAAGAACTTAGTACCTGTTCCAGTAACATCATTGCTTGATGTGGTAGCAACAACAGTTCCAGTAAGAGCCTTCAATACGAGCGGCTCAACTTCCTTACTGAACTCAATAGATACATACTTACTTGTCTTATTGACAGCATTCTGTATCTCTGATAAAGTTGCGTAATTGTACTGCTCCTGTTTATCCTTGTACTTAACTACAAGAGTAAACATACCCCTAACTCTTGAACCAAAAGAATGAAGACTAACAGTAACCTTGTTAGCCCATGCACCCATGTCGTCCTTACCCTTATAAGCAGCTCGAACAGACATAGTAGCACCTCCTGAGAGACTTGCAGAACCCGTAGCTACAACAGAGCTTGAGTTAACAACTCTTGCAATGTACAATGTAACAGGGGCATTACCTGCTTCATCAAAGATGCTTTTAACAATACCCGGTCCAAAAAATGAAGAGCTTTGTCCACCAAAGATATTATTAAAGTCCTCCATAGACGTGATTCGTGTTGGAGAAAAAGCTGCTCCACGAATGAACTGCCCAAGAAGACCTATATTCCTCTTCGATGGTTCTCTTTGAGACGTTGCACCATTAGCAACGCCCTCAACGATTGTTAAACCTACATTAGCCATTTTATTTGATTATTTAATTAAAAGCACCCCAATTATAGCACCCAAAAGCGTGCCACCTGCTCCTACACAGATGCTGGTTTTTAACTTTTTCTTTTTCTCTATTGCAAGACATTCAGTGAGTTCCTTTGAAAGGGACACTTGTTCTTGAAATTTTTTCTCCGTAAGAATCAAACTCTTATGTTCTAAGGTATTAATTTTCTGTAAAGAAACCACCGTAGAATCTAAGACCCCTATTTCATCTTGTAACTTCTGATTAATTCGCTTTAGATGCTTATAGTTATTAAGAGTTCTATTGATTGAAACGAGTTGTCCTCTCGTTATAGCTAAAACAGTGTCATTCCCCCACAGAATCTTTTTCGGATAAAAAAGTCTGTGAGAAAGCGGATATTTGTATCCCAATCACCATTAGCAAGAGTCCTATCAGTCGCTTCATTTTCTTTAAGTATTTCCTTAATTTGATAACGTATTTTTATTCTTTCTTGACGGAGAGTGTCAAGTCTCCCCTGATATTGCTGTATTTCATTCCGTAGCATCTTTACAGAATCCTCAAGGTCCTTAACTCGCTGCAAGTGTTCCTTAGAATGAACTGTAACTGTTCGGGGAGTTCTATCGTATGCAAAGATAGCAAATAATATCGCTAATACACCAATAATCCCAAATAATATACTCACTTTTTTGTCCTTAATCATAGGTTACTTACTGAAAAAGTGTTCCTCTATTTTGTTAATAGCACTTACAAGAGACCTTTCAAATCGGCTGTTAAAAGTAGGGGAGAGTAACTTCTCCACATCTTCTTTATTATCTTGGAATAACCATTCAACAAGAACACCCATATAGTCTCGTCCAGAGATAACCGTAAAGTTAGCCTCAAAGTCTCTCTCAAGATACTTGTCAAGGTACTTGCGTATCTTTATCTCAGGAAAGTCCTTTTCAAATTGCGCAAGGATAATCTCCGCACAAGTATCGGACTTTGTCATGCCCGGAGTTGTATAGACAGCTGCACCCTTTGCATCATGCCATTTACCATCCGCACCAGCCGCATTATTGTGTGGAGATATAAGTAACTTTGGTTGTCCTGCACAAATCTGCGTAGCAAAATTTCTTCTCTTAGAGAGACCCGGTTCATTCTCACTTTCAGTAGTAACATAAACCTGATAACCCTCAGCAATAAGTAATGCTTTGATAGCCTTAATTCGGTCACGGCTCCAACGATATTCACGATGCCTACCGTCTGGAGAGCATTTTCCTGACACATCAGCTCCGTGTGCAGGGTCTAAAATTATAATAAGATTCTTCATAATAACGTAATTAGTTTATTTGCTAATGATACAATACTTGTTCCAAAGAACCCTCCCAAAATAGCGAGTATTCCAATAAATATCAGCAACGAAATCTTTGGGTTCTTAACGTAAAAAGAAATTTTCTCATAGTGGTCTCTGTTCTTATAAACAGGGCAACCGTGAGTATCTCTTTCGTACCTCTCAATAAGTACTGTTAGTTTATCCAATTTTTCATTTGTAGTGTCTAAACACTTTTGCAGAGAATCTTGCATTTGTCCAAGTTCTGAGTGCTTAGCCTCTACAAGTTTTGCAAGAAGCAATAACTTCTTGTCCTGTTGATTTCCTTTATTGCACATACATTCAAGTGCCTTTACAATTTCATTCGTCATCTGTCTTTCCAATTTTCAAAGTCAGTCCATATACCACCATCGTTCCAAAAAGAGTTCTCCAAAATCCATTTACCACTATCCATAGCCTCAGAATTAGGTATGAATGCCAACAATTTTTGTCGAACGTACTCTTTGAACTGCCCAATCTCCGAAGAATTTATGTAAAAGTACTCTGTCGGGGTAATTCTTTTTATTCTACCATTATATACGACTTCTAAGTTAAAATTAACCGCCGAAGCAACAATGACCTTACCATCTATAGTCTTAATTGGGGTAAACGCAAAGGTAGCTTCTGAGAGTGCCTCTTCGTCTAAACTTTTAGAGAATACATTAACCCCTTTAAGTTTGGCGATATTATCTGCAATCTCAGGAGACTCTAATATGCAGTACTTTCTTATAAAAGCTGCAATCTCCTTTGGGTTTCCCCCATTTATGGTAAAGCCAACTATCATCTTACGACAAGTCCTAATCCGTCCGGTATTGTTAAGTCCGTAGGAACTTCAAGAGTACTACCCGGTAATAGCACACTAACTTTCCCATTGACTATTAATTCTACACGATGTCCACTTCTATTGTAGACTTCCTTTAAGTTGTTTGTCTTCTTTGCCATAGTCTTATTTTTCTACAAATATACAAAGATTTTTTAATTTATCAAATAGAATCTTCCTTTGGAGAACCCTCAACAACAATTTTCTGAATAAGGTCCACCTCTATACTTTCATTAGGGGCAACCCAAACAGAACAAGTAAACTCATAATTAGTCTCAAATACTCCATCTTGTCGAGGAATATCTGTTTCTCTGATTGTATAAGGAACAACGTCTCCAACGGCATCTTCTCCCGAAAGTTTCTGATTGAATAGCATACTAACAGACGTTCCAAAATGACTTAAAAAATAGTCCTTGAGAGACATAAAGTCATAGTAGCTCTTAGCAACTATGCTAACATCATATCTGAAACTAAGCCAAATAGGTCGCCTGTACAGAAAACCTTTAAGACCGTCCGAAGAAATACCACCCAGATAATTCCTCATATCAATATACCACTCATCCTTTAATTTAGGTGAGTAGTCCTGAATAGCAATACAAGGGTATTTCTGTTGTTTATCCTCTTCCGTATAATCCCCACTTGATTTTCGGGCATACCTAATAGGAACATCAACTTCTTTACCCTTTGTGTATATTTTTATCCCTCGAAATCGTTTGAAAAATTCCTCATTTACTTCTCTGATAGAACTTAGCATATCCGTAGTTACTTTTTATAGTCCACATCAAACTTCTTTATCAAATACTTAATAGCTCCGTCATAAATGAAAAGAGCCACGAAAAAAGATGATGCAAGACATTGTATTGTAATATCTGAGACTTGCTTAAAGAACACAATGTACCCAAAACCCACTACAAAGGTAATAACTCTTTTAACCCAAGTAGGCACCTGCTTAACTCCATTAAGATAGTCAATCATCTTAATTAAAAAGTAGCTGGTGAGTATTACGCACACAATGTATTCTAAAGAAAATATCTCAAACAACCTTGTAAATAACTGCTCCATTATAAATATCTCTTATATGTTGACTTTGAGTGCCTACTAATAAAAGAAGCGATTTTGTCCTCAATCTTGGACATAAAATCATTTCTACGTTTCTTAGAGTATGCAGCGTTCTTTACTTTGCGCTGTGGGTCTTTAGCTTCTTCTGATTTTTTGTATCGTTTGTAGCTGTTTATTGCAGACTTTCCTGTACGTAAATCCTCCCAACGTTTTTGCTGGAACTTACGATTAGCCTCGTAGTATGGACCCATAACTACAGGTTCTTCCGCAGATTCTTCTTTAATTTCTTTTTCAGAAGATGCTTCTTGTAAGCGTTTCTTATATTCCTCTCCCATTTCTTCCTTTGAACGTTTAGGAGAGATAGTTCCTTTATGCCCAATTCTACGAGAGTAGCTATGAACGCTAACTGTTTTGCCCTTTTTACTCTTACGAGTATGCGCTTTAATTGTCACTTCCTTCATCAGTATCACTCCTCTTAAATTGTGGATTCTTTAAGAACTCCTTAATTCTACTTTGGGCTTCCTCCTTAAAATCCGCATACGTATTTCTCCATACAGGACGAGCAGGAATACCCTTATCTTTAACCCCATACTCATGCACCATAGCAAGCTGTAAGTTAGTAAGAGGACTATCTCCTCGAGAGGAATCTTCCACAGAAACAGTAGTTCCCTCTCTATAAATAGCATCTACAAGCTGGTGAGTATCAATAAGCGGAGTATCAGACCCTTTTCTTCTTGCAGTTTCTTCCTTTATTGTGAAGCCATACGTGTTGTCTTCAATGTTCTCGATAACTTTGTCCTTAAAGTCTTCCGCAATTTCCTCTCCTAACCGTTTCATGTCCTCCTTAAAGTCCTCGACCTTTGGTTTCTTAAAACCCGGAGGAGGCTTCAGTAAGGACTTTGGTAATCTTGGAAACTTCATAATGCTATCCTCCCTTCAAATCGTCCTTTACAAATATCTGTATTCCTACACAACCGTTATATTCCTTAAACTCTTCAAGGTACACAATCTTACTGATAACCTGTGTAGAACCCTCAAAGTGTATTTTTGTAGTATTCCAATCTAAGTGGTAATCTCCAAATAAAGGAATAAGTTGCTTAGGGGAAAGATAAACAATGCCGTTTACTTCTTTAGGTATTCCGTACTTTTCTCTCGCACGGTCAGAAATCTCTTTCTCATAGAGTGCTCTTAGCGTAAAAGTCTTAGACTTCCGTTCACTATCACCAACAAAAGTGTCCATAAACGAAGAACCCTCAGAGGTAATTACCTCCAAGGTTATCTCATAAGGAACCTGCATCAGTTTCTTATAGAATAAATCTTGATACTGTAAAAATTTCGCTTTCGATATAAGCATATTTGTAAAGTGTTACAAGTATTTCAACGTTAAAACACTTTTAAGCGCACACCCGCAAAGGAAAGGGGCAAATTTAAGGCACTTTTGAAAGAATACCTCTTGACAATGGAGAAAGCGTAAAAGGATAGCTGTCATAATAACTTCTGAAATCAAGGTCTCTAACAAGTTCAACTGCACCCTGCATAACAGTATCTTTACGTAAAGAGTAATCTCCAAATTGCTCCTCAAGTAACCCTCTTATGTATAGTTGTAGTTTATACCAAAAAGAGTACCTATCACCCCAAGTGTTATCAGACCCAATACCATTAAAGTTCTCAGAGAAATATCCCGATGATGGTTCTTCTGTAACTGTAAAAACGGACCCAATATTAACCGTTGTAGTGGACCCGATATTATTGCCAGCAGAACCTACGTAATCAGAGCCGTCAGTAAATGACTGCCCAATAGCAGAAGCTGCATTTTCGTATAAACGCCTTTTTTCTACTAAATAATAAGCTACCCACAAAGTTATGTGTTTCTCAGATGGACGAATTAATTTTGAAACAATCTCATCAGAGATTTCTACACCTCTAATGTCAAGGACCTTATGATAGTACCACTCAATCAATGACTTTATTTCCTCGTCCGAGAAAAAGTATTTCCTAAATGCAGTAAAGTCCTCTGAGAGTTTTTTCTTAGTAGGTATAAGTGTGGTAGCTGGTTCTGTACCTCTAAAATACGGAGTATATGCAACAACAATCTCGTCTTCTATAAGTTTGTTCATTATGTCCTCTATTGACCTGTAGTCACTAAAGGGCAAGAGTGCGATATCTTCTTCCTTAGTCTTTTTATCTTCCTCCTCATCAAGCGTTACAACCTTAAAGATGCGAAAGCACCCTTTTTCTACGGAGCTTGATTCCTTTTTATAGGTCTTATCTACCTGCACGTACACATCACCCTGCATCTGCTTAATTGCAAATGCTGGAATAATGAAGCGGTCGAAAGTTAACTCCCGTACCGCTGTCATTATCTCGTTCAAAGTAACTTGTGCATTGTTCATACTTAAAGCCTATAAGCCTTCTTTGAAAAACACAAGATAGCCGCTACATCAGATGAAACCTCTGCGTCCTTATCCTTACGGATAGATACAGGAGTACCTGCAATAAAGCAGTCAATATCCTCAGTAGCGTGAATCTTTACTTTCTTTACAGGAGCCTCGGCAACTTCTACCTCTGGAGTTTCATTTGGAGTCTCTTCGGGAGTTTCTGTTGGAGTTTCCTCCTCTGTTGGGATTTCTACCTCTGGAGTTTCAGGGTTAAGACCCTCAACATTTACCTCCTGCTCACTACCTTCCTGTTTTGTCTTTGATTTTGCCATTGTTATTTGATATTAATTAGTAAAATAAAAAGGGAAGATTCCCACCGTTTACACGGTGAGAGCCTTCACAATGTTCTTGTCCTCAATAATACCTGTACCCCAGATACCATACCAGCCAAGAGTATGCTTACGACCAAGCTCAACAACGCCATCGTCACGAAGCTCAACGTCAAGGGCAATACCCCAACCATAAGCGTTCTCACCAAAGAACACTGCCTCGTAAGCCTCCTGAACAGTTGCACCTGCACCATACTTCTGGGTAATACCTGTTGCATTAAGTTTAGGCATCTGAGTGGTCTCAATGAAGATACAACCCTCATACATACCTACCTCACCAATGTACAGCTGTCGACGACCCATGTACTTATTAGCGTCCTGCCATGCTGGGTCATCCCTAAGCTGACGGAGCTGATGTGGGTGTGCAATACATACGTAGTAATCTCCGTTAATACGTGGAGCATTATTTGTAGAAAGGGTCTCAACGGCATCCTTTACAGTCTTTGATGTAAACGCACTTGTTGCGCTAAGACCTGCAAGGTTAGCAGCTGTTCCACCATAAACAACATTAGGAGTCTTCAAAACTGCATCACGGAACTGATAGTCCAGTACCTGTGCCATATTAGCAGACAAAAGTTTTGAAGCATCACCCAATACGTCCAACATAGATGTACGAAGAAGATACTCTGTAACCTGAATAGAGTTTGCTTGTTCCTTAACAGGAATAACTACCTCTGATGTAGTCATACCCTCTGGAGTAAGAACATCACTCTCCTCAAGTGAACCACCACCCGAAAGGTTGCCGTACTTAGTAAATACAATAGACTTTCCACGCACTGCCTGCAAATCACGTTTCACCTTAGCGAACTGTGCGAAGCGCAAACGTGGCTGAGCCTGAAAGAGCACCTCCTTTGAGTAGAAATCACGAACTGCTGCTGGAATTGATACATAACCGCCTGAGTTTGTCCCTGCTGATGTTGTATCTCCAAAGAACAGTCCTGCCATTGGGCACAAAAGTGCCACGATTAAAAATAAAAGTGTTGTCATTTTCTTTGTTTTAATACTGAATAATTAACTTATCTGGTTAAAGAGAACCTCCACCGTAAACGTCTTCAAGATTCTTGAGCAGTGTTTCTCTGCGCTGACCAAATTCCTTCATTGACATAGACTTAGTTCCAGTATTCATAGAGCCTGCCTCTGGAGCAGGAATCCGTGGAGCTGGAGGAGGAGTAGGTGTTGGAGGAGGAGTAGGTGTTGGAGTAGGATTCTGTGGAGCACTCTCTGGTGTAGGAGTTGCAGGAGTACTCATCTTAGAAGCCTGTGCCTGAATAACAGGGTCCACCACTTTACCCTCAGCCTTGTGTTCTGTGTTAGGAGAAGGATAAGCCGCACGAAGCCTAATAGATTCTTTCAAAGAAGCATCAAGTTCCTCTTTTGTCTCACCCTTAACCAAATCAGGAATACACGTAGCCGCATTCTCACTGATAATCTTGTCTCTGTACTGCTCCAGTTCATTCTTGCGTGTCTGTTCAGTTGCATTGAGAACAGGCTGGACAACCTCTTTAACTACGTTAGAAAGATTTTCCTTAAAGTCATCTTTCGTAACAAATGTCCCCTGCAACCTCTCAATAAGAGCGTCCATATCCAAGGCAGGTGTACTCTCGACCTTAACATTGCCGAGATTAGAAATCTGGGTTTTCAAGTCTTCAAACTTAGAGTACAACTTTGTCTTCTCAACTTTCGCAACACTCTGAATAAACTGCTGCAACTCTGGAGTCTCTTTTACCAAGTAAGTAACACCGTTAATTGTAATACTTTCTGGAATACCAACTTTTGTGTCTACAATTTCAGCCATTTTCTTTTTCTACTTTTGAGTTTACAAATTACGTAATGTTGTTTACTTAATAAGGTTCTCGCTCAACTCCTTTGAACCGTCACCCTGCACAGTTGCCTGTGCCATCTGTTCTCTTGTTACAAGAGGTGCCGATGGGACACCATCATTAACGAACTCATCCTTAACCAATTTCTTGGTAGAGTCAGCTATCTCGTGCATAGCCTCTGGATTCTGATTACCTTCCATAATTAATAAAATTAGTTGTTAAACTTAAAATTAATGTCTTTTACTTTGCAAATATACTAAAAGTTTTTCTCTTCTAAAGAATTATTCCTCATTTTCTCCATTATCAGGAGTTTCTTCTCCGTCAATGTCTTCTTCATCAGGAATTGGAGTTTTATCTTCTTCCTCTTCATCACCCTCATCAGAACCACCCATCATTTCATGGAGAGCCTGACTAATTCGAGCTTGAAGTAAACCTTGTTCGATAGCATCTTCATCAATCTCTTCAAGAAGTTCAGGAATATTCTGTTTACCCATTCTTTCCATGATTTCTCTACGAGAACTAATCTTCATATTAAGTTCCATTTGCGCCCTATTAAGTTCATCGGTTCTATCTTTTGGGAAACCGAAAGCAAATACAGGCTTAATCATATTCTCTTCAAGAAAATCAGGCTCCTGTTTAAGAAGTTGTTTTAACCGCTTATTATCAGGGTCTTTAACTTTAAGAATCCGAAGAATCATTGCGTTAACCTTAATGATACCCTCACCATAAGTCATAGCCTTAATATTTGCCTGCTGCATCAAAGGGTGGTAAGTTATCTGTAGAGCCGCGCACTTGTATTACTGATAGCTTGTATCTTACCAAGTGCATTTTCTGGAACATCTGAAAGTTCGTGAAGTGCCGTCTTTAAGTCCTTAGCGTAATTAACTGTAGCTGATAAATCTACATCAAGACCTAAATTGAACACATTAGCTTCCGCAGGAAGACCTGACCAAATTTGTCCAAGTCCTTTTTTCAAAGATTTAGCTGAGGCTCCTGTAATAACAGTGGTAGGTGTAACATGATAATCTATGACAGCTTTTAACTGCTGCATCAATTCATTGTACACCTTATTAATCTTCAAAATATCATTAGCATCAGACTTTCCATAGTAGCCTGATGAGTTAGGTTTGTTCTTTATGTGAACAACAGGAATAAATCCGTATGGGTTCTCATATTCCTTTTGGTCATACTTAGTAACATTATCACTATTAATAGCCGCATCCTTTTGATACCATGTTTCCACTTTATCATTAGTCCATTTCTGAACAAATAAAGTGTAGCCATTCTCATTAGACTTCCTATCGAGTGGTTGTCTAACCATAAAGGACTCAACCTTATTAAAGTCTCCGTTCTCAAAAGTAACGAAACATTGACGGCTATCAAAGACTGAAACCCTACAATACTTTTCTTCCTCAATCCAATCAACACCGAGCCATACGTCACCTGTGATACCACCCATTTGTAGTATCTCATAAGAAAGCTGGAGTTTATTAGACTTACCCCAATGGTACATCATAATTTCCTCCGCAAGTTTTTCAGTCTCCTTACTAATCTGTGTAGAGTAGTAGTTCTGCACATGAAAAGTAAAAGCCTCATCACCCAAGAGGAACATATTTACTTTATCTATGAAAGCCCGAACATAATTAAAGGACAATAATCCGTCATTAAAATCCTTATAGTGCAGACCCTCATAGAATTTCCAATACAAGTAATACTTAGTTATTCTATCGAGTTCCCAAGTATTATCCTGTACAATATTCTGTAACACAAATGAACGCAAAGCAGTTGTGCCTTCACCCAGTTGCCTACTATCTTGGTTCCAGTGGGCTGACCCAGTGTAACCTGCGTAACCATTTACTCCCATATCTTATCTGAATTTATTGCAGTGTTTATACATTTTGAAACGTAACCCATAACATAGGCATACGTCTCATCATTATCTTCCGTAAGGTGCATTCCAATTCTCTCGAGCAAGTCACAAGTAGAATGAAAAGCCTCATGTGTAAGTGTATCTATGGCTGGTTTTCCATTAAACACGATTAAAGAGTACGCTGACTTTGGTTCTTCTCTTAAATTAGCCTTAATAACTACACCCAAAATATTCGGGCTAAGGGTAATGTCATTTCCGTTAGCATCTACGAAAGTCTTAGTAATTTCGTCTATCTCCTTTGTAGAAGCTACGACAATACTAAATGGAAAAATGTCTGGATAAAATGTCTTCATATTACGTATTGTAAGAATTTCTTTTAATTGCCTGCATAGTAGAAGTTATCTCCCCATAAAGAGGATTGTCTATAACCTCCATTTCGTTTTCTACCTCTTCCTCCGAATTTGCAGCCATACACATTAAAGCACAACTGTCCACAAAGTCATCGAAATATCCATCGGACTTTTCGCAAACCATATAGGCTCCATTAAAGTACTTTTGGCAGTTCTTCATTTGCTCCTCGAATTTCATGTACTCCGTAGTAGCACGAACTTGCTTATTAGCTGGAACAACAATATGCCTTGTTTGTATCTCCGAAGTGAAGTTAAACCACATATCCGATTTACTCTGTGGTGTAAAAGTATAAGGTACAATGTCCACATACTCTCCACAAGCGTACATTAGTCGGTCCACTACAGCTTTACCAACACCTGTATAGTCCGCATATAGAGTTGTTATATTAAACTCCACAATACAGTCCATAATTACATGGTGTTGTGCCTCGTAGTCAAGCCCTCCAAGAGCAACCCATGCTAAGATTTGTTTATGACATCTTTTGTCACCCTCATTTTCAATAACCTTTGCAATAGTTAAGACAGTTTCCGCAGGAGATTTACCAATATCCATACCTGCAACAACCCTATCCTTAATACCCGGCATTTGGAAACCGAGTTTCTTATTAATAATACGGTTATAATCCTTATCCGTTAAGAGCATACCACTCTCCAAGTCCCAAATCAAAGCATAAGCAAGTTTGAACGCCTGTGAATCTTCACCCCAACGTTCCTTTTTACGCATAACGTCAGCCTCATAATTAAGGTGGAATCTCTTACCATCCTTTTTGAACTGTTTACGTCTGTCTATGATAATATCCTTGTAGTTAAACTCAAAGTGGTTACGAATGCGAGGGTCTTTTACTTTCCTGTCAAGCTGCCTATTATGTTGTATCTCATAATAAAAATGGTTCTTGAACATACCCGTAGTTCCCACTTTAACAAGCGTTCCTCCTGTAGCCGAAAGCATTGGCTCGATAGACTTACTTACAATAAGGTCATCTACATCTTGAGCCTCCTCGACAATTACAAAATCATAAGTCTTGGACTCAATCTTAGATTGCTTACTTGCAACTTGTCCAGCAAGATATGACCCATTACTCAATTTAAGCCTAACGTTACTCTCCAAATAGGTATCAATGTCTGGGTCTTCCAATACCATTTCTGCATTAGCCGAATTTAATCTCGTTAATGCTCGAGAGTACGTTGTGGTAACTTGGTCTGCTTGTGGAGCAAAAAAGTCCCACTCTAAAACCTGTCTTGAACTGTTCTAAGTCAGGAATAATATTTCCAAGAGCCGGCAAAATAACACACAAAGTATCTATTACAAAAGCAATAGTCTCTGATTTACCCGATTGACGTGAGAACAACATAGTCTTTACGTCACCCGAAAAAGTAATAACTGAATAGATAAGAGCATAAGCTGCAACCTCTTGGTAGTCATACAAAGAAACTCCAGTTAAGATTTTGCCAAACTCCATAATCTTAGAAGTTATCTCATGGGCATCAAATGAAACAGTCTTTCCTTTAAGAATGGAAGCCATTTCATCCGTGAATTTCTCTCCGTCAGTAGGAAAGACAAACCCTTCTGCTTCTTTAGTCTTCTTTCTTGACATTTCTTATGTCGTAATCAAATGTTCCTTTTTCCTGCTTATAATTAATGAGGCTCAATAAAGCACCATGCAAAGGTCTATATATTGAACTCTCCGTAGTATCTACCCAACAATTAGGTGTTTCATAGAGCCTAATATTAGTAACCTCAACACCGTCTTTCTCCTTATCAAAGAAAGTCTTTGCAATAGTGAATAATTCAGAGGCTATGTTCTCCGCAGATGGGTTATAGTCACCTGCATTTCCAAGACCCATAATGTAAAGTCTCCAATTTATTAGCCTTACATAGGTTAATAAGGTCTCTATCCATAGGGTTAAGCAAGCAAGCGTGGTCTAAGTGCTCATCAATCCATGAACCAAGAACCCTTTTAATCTCCTTAAAATCTATGGCATATCCAAGAGCAAGTTTCTTGTCATACGCAAAAGTAACTTCCACTTTGAAACGGTGGCCATGAAGATTAAAGCACTTAACCTTTTCATTCATTACCCTATGGGCTGCATCAAATTCAAATATACGTGTTATTGTATTCATCTTCGAGAATATTGAAATCTGTCTCTAATAATTTGCGAAAAATATTGTCCCTTACTATCCGAACGCACAAATTCCGTCCATATATTTGGTGGAACCTTGTAGTAAGTATAAACCCACCGAGGTCTATTTATAAACGTCATCTGTAATTCCCGTTTCTTACGGTCATACGTAGCCGTTTTTATGTTTGAGGAAACTATATTCATTCTGTAAAGGTACAAAAATAGGCAGGTGCCGTTTCCGACATCTGCCTACAAAGATACTAAATTACATTTATAAGAGCAAAATTTTCTACTTTTTAGTTTTCCTACCTCTTACAGGATAAGCTGGGATTCCCTTAGTAGGTAAATTCATAACGCTCTTACCTGCATCAATTTTTGATGGTGTAGATTTCTTAGAAAGGTACCTCTTTCTCTTAGTGCCCCTGTCACCGCTACTAACCTCTTTATGAATAGTAGTCTTTTTAGTGATAGACTTCCTACCTCTTGCATGGGGACTCCTACTACCTGACTCCTTATACCCTATTTCTCCTTTTTGAGGCTTATAAGACATAACTGCCTTTATTGCCTCTTTTTGAGAGATTCCAGTCTGCTCCATAATTTCTTTGGCATCTTTTATCTGTCTTGCAGACATTTTACCCCACTCCGATTTAACACTCTTCTTACGCTCCTCGAGTTCTTTTCCAGCACCCTTTTTCTTAGTAGCGTCCTTCTTATCCGCAGCATCATACTTTGCAGTATGTGCTTTTACTGTAACGGTCTTACCTGACTTAGTGCGTCTCGTGTAAGTTCTAACCTTCTTTTCTGCTTTCATTTATTTCATTTATTTCATTTATTTTATTTATTTATTTATTTATTTATTTATTACTAAACAATATACAAGCCGTAAGATTTACAAAGCAAATAAGCTCACTTATGAAAGTGGCATTTTCTCTCCAACCTTTTCTCACAAATACAAGAGGAAACATAACCCACAATAGCAGCCAGTAGGGGCTTAATAAAAATACAATCACCTGACTAACTACTCCAAAGAGATAACCTCCAAAGTAGTGAATGACTTTATTCTCACTTCTATAAAGTGGACTTGCACCCACAGAAAGTAACCCTCCTGTAAGAGCAAAAGACAACCACCCAAGATGTTCAGGCAATACGTCCACCACAGAATACCCGAGAAGAGCCGAAGTAACTATCGCCCAAAGAACAAATCCTTTAACTCCCGAGATATAGCTAAAACTACTCACACTATTAGGAACCTCATTTGCTTTACGCATATTCATAATAGCATAACCCCCACTTATCAGTAAGGAACTAAGTACTAATACATCTTTCATTACTCTAAAGCCTTGTTCTAACTTTTCTTCTTTCCTCTAATAATAGGTGAAGGGTGCTTTTTATTATAAGTATTCCACTCTTTTTGTGAAACCTTCTTTCCATCTATGTACTTTCCGTACACCCCTTCTCCTGTGTCAGCATATTTCTTAAAAGACATACTCTCCTCTAAGGCTCTTTGTTTTTCTCTCTTGGCAACGACACCTCTTCCATATATAGAAGACTCTGATATGCCATTAAATTCCCTAAGTTTCTTCCACGCTGTGTCCAATTTACCTTGTTTAAGAGCTTCTCTTCCTTTTTCAAGAGAAGAAATTTGTCCCTTAAGGTACTTAATCTTGTCTGAAACTTTCTCTAATCTACTGCCAGTGGGGTGCATTGCATTGCATTGTTATTGTTAGTCTTAACATACTTATATCCAGAGCCACTTCTTTTTTGCATCCTATCAAGTTCTCTCTGATAGGAAGAAAGATGTTTTGCTACAGCTGCTGGCTCTTTAGGAATAGAAGAGGCTTTTGCATCCTTAGAAGATGAACCTTTTAAATCATTACTAACACGCTTAAACATTTTAGAGTGTCCTCGTGGTGTGTAGTTGTCAATAGCCTCGTCTTCAAACTTACGATACCCAGAACGTCCTAATTGTTTACGTAAAGCCTTAGCAACTTTCTTATCCGCAGCAGACCCCGTACCTTCATACCACTCCTTAAACTCGTCCTTTGTAAAAGGAGTTTCAATTTCAGGTTCTGATTTTTCAACAAGGGGGTTTTTCTTTTTACCCTTGAGGTCTTCTATTTCTTTACCTGCACCCTTCTTAGTCTTTTCCTTGGCAGCTTCATATTTAGCCGTATGAGCTTTAACTACCACCGTTTTGCCAGTCTTAGACTTACGAGTGTATGTTCTGACTTTCTTCTCAAATC
>ENA-OOPD01000009-OOPD01000009.1-human-oral-metagenome-genome-assembly--contig:-NODE-9-length-15688-cov-2.069340_pt1 | contig 15688 bp, 19 predicted proteins | sample MGYA00245294_ERZ501130 | MGnify/ENA primary metagenome ERZ501130 (study PRJEB25959, sample SAMN05335007) | human oral metagenome | host: human-associated | place: USA: California | collected 2014-04-04... | reverse complement strand
AGCTCACGCCTGAACTTCAAGCCGTGTACTCTTCTGCAATGCGCCAAAACATTGTGGCTGCTGCTATGCGTAAAGACCTTGAATCCTTTGATAATGATACACTGGATTTAGAGGAAGCCTATCCTGCGTTGTTCGAGGACTTCACTTCAGGCGATGCTGAGAAAGCGTGGGAAACTGATATTCAGACGGCTATTCAGAATGAGATGGACGACCACGGTTGGAATCTGGATTGTCTTCCATTCGGGGATAAACTGCGCGGTCTTCGGAAAGGGCACAATATCCTGATTGCTGCGCCCACTGATATGGGTAAGACGTGGTTGCTCTGTCGTGTAGCCGTGCACCTGCTGAAGCAAATGCTGCAGAAGCACAAGGAAGAACTCAAGATGAATCCTGATGCTGAACTGCGACCAATCCTGTTCGCCACGAATGAACAGGCTGCGGATATTATCCTGACCCGAATGGTGCAGACTGTATTGAATAAGCCCATTGAGGAACTTGCGAAGATGCAGGACGTATCCGAGCGATACCACAAGATTGTTCCGCATGATGCTATTCGTGTGCAGAATGTGCACGGTCAGTCCGCTCAGCAAGTGGCTGCCTTAGCTGCGAAGTACAATGCCCAAGTGCTCATCACTGATATGACCCAGCGTTGTTCTTGGTCAGGTGGTTATGGTACTGAGCATCAAGACCTTGAAGCAGTATGGAACTACTTCCGTGAGCAGGCAATCCTGAAAGACTTTCTGCACATTGGTACAAGCCAAATCAGTATTGAGGGCACTGACCAGTTGTTCCCACCACTGACTGCGCTGAAGCAATCCAAGACAGGTATTCAGAATACGTTGACCTTGCAATCTATGTAGGGTCTCGTATCGGTACTGAGCCTATGTATGAAACGCTTGCGTGGTATCAGTACACCGAAGAACAAGCTGCAAAGAAACAAAACTCCACGCTACAACTGCGTGGAAGTTATGGTTGATTTTGAACACAACGAATGGAAGTAATTATGGAAGACTTTGAAATGCAAGAACTGCTTTGTGGTAGTGTGTATCACAAGGACTATGTAAACTACGCAATGAACCGTGCTGCCTTGATGTACAACTGGTGCTCTGACCCTCGCGCCCCTGAGTGCCAAAGCTCTGCAGAGTTCTACGAACGCTTCGGCAAATGCGATGCAATCATTTACTGCGAACCAATTGAGGGTCTGGACTTGGTTTGTGTATTCATTATGTTACCTGAAGAATTGGATTGATACTATGGCTGTACGAATGAACTACAACGCTGCTGCGGAGAATACACGCCGTAACCTGCTGCGTGAAGAACGTAAGTTACCGCATGATGGCTCTGCTGTGCGCACCAAGAAGCTCACACCTGCTGAGCACCGCAGACGTATTGAACTGCAACAACGCAAAGACCCACGTTTTAAAATGCTGTATGAAGAGGACTACATCTGATGCAAATCCCTGATAAAGACTTTATGAAACTCTACAAGTATGACCCTGATAAGCTCTACAACGGTTGGCTGTACCAAGAGAAATTTGATGGTGTGTTCTGCGCCTTAGATGTTCGCACTGGTAAGGTGCTGAGCCGTCAGCGCAAGGAACTGTACATTCCGAAGCTGAGCTACCTGAGCCGTATCCTTGCGGATATGCTTACGCACTTAGACCCTGCGGACTTCGACTATGTGCTGTTTGAATTGACCAATCCTGATTTCACACTTGAGGAACTCTCTGGTCTGGTCAATCCTAATCGCCGTAATACATGGACTGAGCCTGCAATGCATAGTCAGAACTGGAAGCTGCAGTGCATGATGGTATCCAATTGACCGATGGGGAAGACAATACGCCTTACCATGAACGTCTCGGGTTCGTAATCGAATCTATCCCTGATGGTACTTCTGATAACTATGGCGTAGTTGCTACCCGAGTACTCGCTGATAGTACTCGTGCGTATGAACTCGCTGAAACGTACTTCAAGAAAGGTGCTGAGGGTATTGTGCTCAAAGACCCTGAGGGTGGCTACCGATGTGGTGCTCGTGTGCATCATCAGGTTAAGCTCGTGCGAGTATTCACCGCGGACGTAACAATCCTGCAGGTTGAGTATGGTAAAGGCAAACGCTCTAAACAAGTAGCGCGTATGTACTGCCGAGATATTGACGAGGGTATTGCTTTCTGGGCTGACCTTGGTAAAGGTTGGACTGATGCTAAACGCAATAGCCTTACCGCTCAATACGAAGCGAACCCTAATACCCTGCTGGGTACTACATGGGTTGTAACTGGTCTGCAGAAGTCAAGTACAGGTGCAAGCCTGCGCTTACCGAAGCTCCTGCATAAACGTTTTGACAAATAGGTGCTAACATGACTTGGTGTATCTTGGACTTAGAAACACAAAACATTCAGCATTGTGGTCATGCTTCTTCTCCGCATGAACCACAGAACTATATCGTAGCAGCAGCCTTTTGCTAAGAACTACGAACCTGTTCAAAGCTGGTACTTCAACAACAAAGACGAATCCCTGCGCTCTGATTGGTTTAAGCAGGCACTTGAAGGTACGAAGGTATTGGTAGCGCACAACGCAACCTTTGAACTGCATTGGCTGTATGCGTGCTACCCTGAAGAACTCAAAGAGTTCCTGCGTAATGGCGGTCGCATCTTCTGTACGCAATATGCTGAGTACCTGCTGAGCCATCAGACAGTGCTCTATCCGAAGCTGGAAGATTGCTCACTGAAGTACGGCGGTACAGCGAAGATTGACGAAGTTAAGTTGATGTGGGAACAAGGCTACCTGACTTCTGAGATTCCAAAGGACTTGCTGATGCAAATACCTTGCAGGTTCTGAGGGGGACGTTGAGAATACTCGCCTTGTGTTGTGGCAACAACTCGCTGCCCTTAAGGAAGCAGGTATGCTGCCGATGTTCTGGGAACGTTGTCGAAGCATGGTCTTCAATGCCTTTGCTACATTCAACGGTTTGCACATCAACATGCAGACTGCCATGCAGAATCAGAAGCTGCAGGAACAAACCGTGGCTGATGCGCTTGAGCATCTACAGCAGTTCTTGCCTGCGGACTTACCGTTTGAGTTCTCTTGGAGCTCTGACTACCATCTGTCTGCCCTGATATTCGGCGGTGCAATCAAGTACAAGAAGAAGGTTTCTTATGACCCTCCGAAGTACGAGAAAGAAGATTGCTGGCAGCACATCAGCACTCAGTTGTATCACCCAGTCGGTACTATCCCTGCTCAAGAAGCCGTATGCTATGCACGTGGTAAGAACAAGGGTGAACCCAAGGTCTTCAGCGTAGATACTACAGTTGAGAAACTGAAGTGGGGTGAAGAGCTTTGGTACTTCATGGGTCTGCTCGATGAAGATACACTACCCAAAGACGTAGCCGAAGACTTCTTCGGTAAGAACGCAGCCTTCCGTGGTAAGCGTACCTTAGCCTGTGGCTCACCAGTGTACAGCACCAGTGGCGATGCTTTGAAAGCTCTGCGCCCTTACCTGCCGATTGCTGAGCAGTTGCTGGAACTGGCTGCTGCAGACAAAGACCTCGGCACTTACTACCTGCGTGAATCCAACGGTAAGCAATCAGGTATGCTGACACTGGTTGACCCTAAGACCAACCTTATCCATCACAACCTGAACAACTGCGCTACTGTTACGGCACGCCTGTCAAGTAATAAACCGAACCTGCAGAACATTCCTCGTGGCGATACCAGCCGAGTGAAGGAAATGTTTGAGAGCCGATTCCCTGATGGTCGTATGATTGAAGTGGACTACACATCATTGGAAGTAGTGGTCGGTGCAGCGTATTCTCACGATAAGAATATGCTGAAGTGCTTGGCTGAGGGTACTGATATGCACACACTACGCCTCGCTGGTTTCTTCGATAAGGACTATGATGAACTGCGTGCAATCATCAAAGACGACAAGCACCCTGAGCATCAGTACTGGAGCGTGAAGCGCACTTGGATTAAACCAATCAGCTTTGCAGACCAGTATGGTGCATCAGATAAAGGCTTGGCTTACGCCTGCGGTATCACGTTGGACGAAGCAAGACAGTTCAAAGCAACTCAGAAGAAACTGTTCCCTGAGTTATCCGTCTTCGCCGAAGAAAAGGTTATGCCAGTTGTGCGCCGTAACGGTATCGACAACATGCAGCGTGAGCAGAATGATGCAGGCGTGTTCCGTATCTACCATCGTGGGTACTTCCAAGGCTACAGCGGTACTTTCTACAGCTTCCGTGAACGTGAGATGTGGAAAGACGGTCAGCAGGTTATGGACTACAAACCCACCGAAGTTGCGAACTACTGGTGTCAAGGCGAAGCCTCTTTCGTGGTACAATCCGCCTGCGGTGCAGTAATCAATGCTCTGCTCGAAGCGGACTTTGAGGGCGGTAAGGTTCTGCCTGTGAACACGGTGCACGATGCAATCTATCTGGATTGCGCTACACCTGAACTAGCGATAAAATGGGGTCGCATTGTGCAACGCCTGATGGAAGAAACACCAGCACGTCTCTGCACGATTATCCCTAAACTGAAAGATGCTATGTATGATGTAGTTGCATTCCCTGCTGTACCTGAATACGGTCGTACTCTAGCAGCAAAAGAACATCTCCCTAACTAAGAAAGGACAACAGCATGTCTCTGTTAAACAAATTCCAAAACCAATTCAATGAAGCGCAACAAGCTGGTCAAATCGACGATATGAACGAAACCACGACAGGTGGTGGCGGTGGTCGTACCTTACCAGCAGGCAAGGCACTGGCTGTACTGACTGGCTATATCGAAAGCGGTCTGGCTGCTCGTGAGTTCCAAGGTAAGGCTAAACCGCCTACTCGTGAGATGAAGTTAATCTTCACTATCGTAGGTGGTATCGGTATGAACACTGAGGGTCAGCCTGAGAACTATGTACTCGAAGCTGGTCAGTATCCAAGCATCGGTACATTCTTCATCAGTGTCAGCAACAACGAGAAGTCCAAAGCTGTTAAATGGTTTCAACGTATGCGCCAAAACTGCTTTGGTTCTGGTGGCGAAGTATCCTTTGCTCAGTTCTTGGGTAAAGCATTCCTGCTGCCGATTACGCATCAACAAGGCAAGAAAGATGGTAAGGACACTATCTATGTGAACATCGACCCTGCTACTGTTGATAAGCCTATCGACCCAATGACCTTGCAGGCATACAATATCCCTGAAGTTCCTGATGAAGCCTACAAGCTCTTGTTGTGGGATGCTCCGACCAAAGAGCAATGGGACAGTCTGTACATCGAAACTCCTGAAGATGCTGAGAAGTCTCGCAACTACCTGCAAGAGCACTTGATGCAATCTCTGGATTTTGGCACTTCTAAGCTGGCTGCATTGCTGGGTATGGCTGAAGCTGGTGCTGCACAACAAGTTGCTGCTGCTGTAAGCAAACCAGCAGCCCAAACCGAATCAGCTATCCCTGACCCAGAATAAGCGATGTCAATCCTTGACAAATTCGGGGTGCAGAAATGCACCTCGCTTTTTGAAATCCCTGAGCAAGGTCAGCATCTGATTCTTGATGGTGATGGACTGGCTTACACTGCTGCTGCTGGTGTAGCTAAGCTGGACACTGCCTTGCGCCGATACGAACAACAGGTCTTATCTTGGTTGTTCTTAACCAAATGCAGTACCGTATCAGTGCACATCACACCTCGTGATTGCGCTAAGGCTAATCGCGGTAAACTGCAAACCGTAATGCCATATCAAGCAAACCGACAAGGCAAGATTAAGCCTGCGCTGCTCGAGCCACTGCGTGATATGCTGTTTGAGCATTTCAGTTCGCATCAGCAAATCACTATCTTCCGAAGCTGGGACTACGAAGCTGACGATGGTATGATTATTGAGCACTTCCTGAACAAGGAAGCACTGCTTTGGTCTCCAGACAAGGACTTGCGTGTAACGCCGTATCCTTTCTGGGAAGAGAAACAGTGTAAGGTGTCGGCACTCGCAGACCGATTTGGCTTCCTGCGTGAAGAGTACACGGAATCTGGTACATTCAAATGCACTGGACGTGGTACAAAATTCTTCCTTGCCCAAATGCTCATGGGTGATACAGCCGACAACGTGAAAGGTATTACCAAATACAAAGGTAAGTTGTGTGGTGCAAAGCTGGCATTCAATGTACTCAACGAATGCACGACTGAGCATGAAGCTGTAAACCTTGTGCTTGATGCCTACGCGTGGAATGCTCAGAACCCACTGCCTGAAGCATACGCATTGTGGTTGCTGCGTACACCTGATGATACAGCAATCAAATACTTTGAAAGCTGTGGTCTGACCCGAAGCAACCGCCAACAACTTGAGTTCTATAAGGACAAAATCTATGAAGCACTTTATGAAACAGGCGCAGACCTATAACGTCCGCCGACACATTCAAAACGAAACACGCAATCCACAGCATAGCCTGCTGGTTGTTGAACTGCGTACTCGTGCGCAAATCCCTTCCGACAAGTACCAGTACATCAAACCCATCGTCCCACGCAAGGACATCATTGATAACGCATTGATGGTGCTGAGCACTACCTACGCTGGTGCTGTTCCTTCTATAACCGAGAAGATGCAAAAGCACTTCCGCTACCTGCGCCAGCAGTTTGCAGCAGGGCTTGATGCCTATCGAAGAAGTGTACAAGCAGGTGCAAGGCTACATGGGCTATCACTACGAAGTACTGGTTGCGCCAAAAGACAATCCTGATTTCATGTTCAGTGCCAACGGCGTGAGCCCTGAGCCTGTACGCGATTTCACATGGCAGGGTATCCGTCTGACCTGCTGCCGACCTGCCAATGAGGGCTTCCACGGCTGGGCTGAGGTGGTCTAATGCGCCAGATGCCAAAGATTCCCCCGAAGCCAATTACGGATTTGGGCAAGACGATACTGCGAATCCAAGCAGGGTGGCTGCTGCGCTATCTGCGGTCAAGCCATTGACTTCGCTGTGCGTGGCAACAAGACCGATTGGGTAGTTGACCACAACCACGATACTGGCGAGATTCGTGGTGTCTTGCATCGAAGCTGTAATGGTGCAGAAGGTAAGGCAGCAAATGCCATTGGGCGTTGGGGTGCTAAGAGCATGCAGTACCCTGACATTATTGCTTATACAGAAAAGCTGTTAGCCTACTGGAAGCAGGAAGGTGCAGGCGTTATGTACCCTGACCACAAAACTCCTGAAGAGAAAGCTCTGGCTAAACGCGCCAAGGCTGCTAAGGCACAAGCTCTACGCCGTGCTAAAGCTGCTATGGCTAAGAAGAAAGAAAGCGATGGCACAAGTTAAGACTTGTTCCTACTGCGAGCAAACACGTGGGATTACTTATTTCCCAGTGTTTAAATCCAATACAGGTACTATGCAACGGCGTGATGTCTGCTACTACTGTCTGCAAGATGGTTATGCACAGGAAACCACACCGAAGCATGGTGTCTGGGATTTGCAGTACTGGACTGTAAACGCACCCGAGAAACTCGGGTTTAAATCAATCATACCAAGCGGAGGCTTATAATGTACATTCAACTTATCGGGCGTACTCGTGGTGGTAAGAGCACCACTGCTCAGGCACTGGCTGTAGCTGTTCATCAGAAGTATCCTGAAGCTACTGTAAAGGTAGTGAGCTTTGCTGCTCCACTGCGTGAACTCGCTGCGGACTTCTTCGGGCATCGTGATGAATCATTGAAGCGCAGACCGATTGCCTTGGCTGGCTCAGCACAAACCTTGAACAATCTGATTGATGCAGTGGAACGATTCATGCACGAATACAATGTTCCTGAAGTGCTCTGGGATTATCTGGAGCAAGACCTGTTCGCCTGCCGTACCATCAGTCCACGCCGATTGATGAACATTGTAGGGCAAGCGGTGCGTAAGATTGACGAACGCTTCTTCACGAAGCTGGCTCTGGAAATCAAAGCTGACTGTATCATCATTGACGATACGCGATTCCCAAATGAATTGATTCCGAATGCTGCTCGTATCGTGCTGGACTACAACATCGGCTATGTGCAATATGGTATTGACGTGCTGTTCCTGCAGCACACTGACCATGTACCACAACCATACGAACTCTGGTACTGTAGCAACGAAGAAGAAGTGTACTTCAATGCTCAGCAGTATATCAACCGTGTAGGAGAACTTTGTGTCAAATGACCTGACTTCAGAAGAGCAAGCCCAAGTAGCTCTCGAAGAAGAATACGCCGAGCAAAGCATTATCAAGGGTATGCACTTCCAAGATGAAGTATTAAGGCAAGGTCAAGCAATGCGCCTGCAACCTATACAAGCCATTGTCCAAGCTGCTTACGAAAGTTCCAAGGCAGCTTTGGACGAGGAGCTTAGTCAACGTACTGCTGGTAATGCCGCTAAGTACAGACGATTCGTGCGTGCTGTGGGTTCTGATATTTGCATCAGTATTGCCTTGCGTACCATGATTAACATGTGCTTCATTCCTGAAGTGTGCTCTATGCAGCGTGTACTCGTAGAGATTGGTAAGGCTGTTGAAGCTGAACTGTATATCCGTGAGGTATCTGCAGTGAATCCATTGCAGGTGCAGCATGCCGAAGAGTACTTAGACCGTGGTAAGATTAGCAGTGTGCACCTGCGTGCCAATGCTTTCCATGCTGCTTTGAAGTACATCGGTGTAAACGACAGACCACGCTGGGATAGTGCTGCGTTGGTACAAGTAGGTAAGCTCTGTGCCCAAGCAGTGTACTCAAGTACTGGTCTGTTCGTATGGCATAAGCACCCGAAGACACAACAGTTCATGCTCTACCCATCCGAGGAACTCACTGAGCATTGTGAGCAAATCCTTGAAACTGTACAACCCATTGTGCAGTATCCGCCAATGCTAGTACCGCCAAAGGATTGGGATGGGTTATACCAAGGCGGTTACTACACTGCTTGGTTCCGACACCATGCACCTGCCTGTTCTTTCCGTAGGATGCCTAAGGATATGCGCGTGCCATTGCAAGACCAGTTCAGCCAAGAGCAGACTGCTGGGATTCGTAAGGTTATGAACCTTGCTCAATCCGTACCCTATCGGATTAATCACCGTGTGCTCTCTGCTTTGCAGCAGGCACTTCAGCAAGGTGATGGCTGTATGGGATTATCCAAAACGAATCCCGAACCGATGCCCGAGTTTCCATTCCCTGACGATTGGGACAGCAGCACCAGAACGCCACAGGAAGATGCCAAATTTCGCGTCTGGAAGCATTCTATGCGCGAATGGCACATCAGTGAGCACTTGCGTGTATCGCGCTCCTACACCGTCCTGAACGCCCTACGAACGATGCTCCGATTTAAGGACAAACGCCAGATTTATTTCCCTGTATTTTTGGACTGGCGTGGCCGTCTGTACTACCGAGGCGTGCTGAATCCGCAAGCCCAAGATAGTGTCAAGGCGGTCTTAGAGTTTGCTGAGGGCAAGGAACTGGGTAAGGCAGGACTGTTCTGGTTGGAAGTACACATTGCGAATTGCTGTGGTTACGACAAGACCAGCTTTGAAGACCGCTCAAAGTGGACACAAGAGAACACTCAGGACTTACGGAACTGGTTTGAGAACTTCTTGGAGAAGCCTGCACCAGACCCGAGTTTGAGTTTCCAACTGTATGCTGCTTTGAATGCTTACTTCGAGGCACTGGATTCAGGCAACCCAGAGCAATATCGCTGCCATGTACCTGTAGCAATGGATGCTACTTGTTCAGGTCTGCAGCACTTCAGTGCAATGCTGCGTGATGAAATCGGTGCTAAGTACGTGAACTGTTTCACTACAAGTACCGAAAAGAAAGAGGACATCTATGCTGAAGTAGCTTCCCGAGCTATGCAAATCCTTCCGCAGTATGCTGATGAAGTCCAGCAAATCTACTGGGAACAGCATGGTATCCCACGAAGCATGGCTAAGAAGCCTGTCATGACCTTTGTGTATGGCAGTACTTTGAGCAGTAGTATCGACTACGTTGCTGAGGATATGATTGAACGTGGCTTTGAACCTATCCGTAATGCCGATGGTGAAATGCTAGTGCATCAGGGTCAGTTGGCAGTAGCCGTAGCTAAGGCTCTGCGTGCTGCAGTGCAGACTACAGTACCTAAAGCAGCAGCCATGATGGACTACTTAAGGGTAGCCGTGCACCAACAGAAAGCGCCACTTGAGTGGGTTACACCGATGGGCTTAAAGGTTTTGAACTGGGTGGACAAGCAAATTGACGAACGTATCTGTATACGCTCTATGGGTGTGAAGCAGATTGTTATGCGCCGAAGTACTGATGACTTGGATGTACAGAAAGCGACTAACAGCATTGCACCCAATTTCGTACACAGCATGGACGCTTGCCATCTGCAAATGACGGTACTGGCATTCAATGACAGCATGCAGTTAGTACATGATAGCTTCGCTTGTCATGCTGCTGATGTTGACCGAATGCAGCAGTGCATACGCCGTGAGTTCCGTAATCTCTACAGCCATAATGTTGCTGACTTGATAACGCAGTGCAATCCTGTAGCAGCAGAGAACCTTGCCGACCAAGACATTCTGCGCCCAGCAGACGGTCTATACAACCTACAAGCCGTATTGGATTCATATTTCTTCTTCTGTTAAAAGCAGGAATATGGATTCCCGAGCCGAGGCTGCGCTAGGATTGCGGTTTCCGCTCTTAGGTATATCGTTGTGTACCTGAGAAATGAAATTCGATTCTAGCGCAATCTGAGGCAATTCCGAACTTTTTACTCTAAATTGAGGTTATTTATGAAATCCTTTATCCAACCACTGACACAACCCAAACAAAGCCTGACAGACATCATCACAGAAATCGCACCTGAAGATGCAGGTAATAGCGATACTATCCGCAGTATCGTTAAGTGGTTTGAGAAGACCAGACCAGAGAAGACAGCGCGTGATTACTTAGCGCAACTGTCCTGCCACTTTGAAGAAGTCGCTGAGTGCACGGTAGCGATAGGTTTCCCTAACCAAACACTCCATAAACTCAGTGAGACCATACGTGGAACTCGCGAGGCACTTGCAGATACAGATTATGCAGGTAAAGTACTCCCTGAAGGTTGGCGTAAGGAACTACTGGATTCTCTGTGCGACCAAATCGTAACCGCCATTGGTGTTGCATATTGTGCGAACTTAGACATTGTAGGGGCACTCGCTGAAGTGAACTACTCGAACTGGAGTAAGTTCGAGAGTGGCGAACCTATCCGCGATGAGCATGGTAAGATTATCAAGGGACGTAATTATAAAACACCAGTACTTGATGGGTTTGTATTAGAAGCACCTAAGTGGTCTAAACATAAACTGGAAGTAGGTGCTAAGTTTAAAGCACGCGCTGGTGTAGAAGTAGTGGAGGTGCTGTGTGTAGGTGCATACCGAACTGATACCCAGCGCAAGTTGGTTACTTACCGCTATGTTGACTACGGTGATACATTTAGTGCATTTGAGATTGACTTCTGTGAGAATTTCGAGCCTTTTACTGAATGATAACTATTCTCAAATGGTTCTAACTTAAGTTACTATCTCTGTAACTTCTTGTTTATATACGCAAAAGAGACATTCAATTATCGTATATATACGAGTATATACGCAGTAGTATATGAGTAGTACCTGATATACCCAAGTAATATCCTAGTAAGTACCTAGTAAGTATCTTAGTAATATTCTAGTAATACGCATATAGTATCCTAGTAATATCCTAGTAAGTTCTTAGTTAGTACTCGGTTAGTACTCTGAGTAGTATCCGTATAGTACTCTGTATAGTACTCTGTATAGTACTTGGTATAACCTGTATAGTAGCGCTTAATATACTGAGTAGTACTCTGGTAGCTTAACAGTATGCTTTCTGTAGGCATAAAGAAAACCCCTATGTTGGCGCATAGGGGTTCTCGGTTGCTTTAGGAGTGAAAGGAGATTAAAAGCAAGCATTCGCTAACACTAAGGTAATCCTTGGGTGCTCACAGAATGAAAGCATATATTACCATGAAATCCTGTATTTGTCAAGTATTTTATGCGTAAATCCTAGAATAAATCCTTGTTTCTATTAGCGAATAATAGAAGCCTCACACAGTGTAAGGAGTTCGCCCATGAACACACAAATTGAACATGTACTGTCTCCCATGAAAGACAAGAGTACCCGAACAGCACCTGTATTCACTCAAGAGCAACTTGCGTATCTAAACGCTATGTTCCCTGAGATGGTACAGAGTAGCTCCGAGGAGTTACTTCGTTCTGCTGGTAGTCGTGCAGTAATACAGCATATCGCTCTATGTATTCAGCGACAAACCAAAGCAGACCTAGAGTGAGGTAACTGGAATGGACAATAGTCTGCAAGCGCTAGTTACAGCTAGTAGCAGTACAGGTATCAGTACCGTAGTTACTAACAGCATGGTAAACGCAATGGCTCAGTGCTTAATTGCTGGCGTACCCGAAGAAGAGAAGATTGCATTCCCTGCTGAGGAATCATTGTCTGACGGTAACTACTACCGTACCATCTTCGTACCAAAGGACATTGTGCTTATCGGTAAGGTAACACAAGTACCTACTGCGCTTATTGTGCATGGTGATTGTCAACTGCGTGTGCACGACAGTATCCAAGAACTCCATGGTTTTAATATTATTCACGAACCTGCTGGTATGATGCGCTGTACTCGTACGCACTCGGATTGTGTATTCACAACAGTAAACCGTACAGACGCTCAGAGCATAGAAGAAGCTAGAGCAGAGTTCCTAGGAGAAGACCTATGAGTGCCTACTTTGTTGCAGCAGCAGTAGTTGTAGCAGCAGCTACAGTGTACAGTTCTGAGAAGCAACGTAAGACTGCCAAGGAAGCTAACCGCGAGCAGCAACGTCAGAACCGTATCCAAGCGGAAGCCCAAGCTAATGCCGCTAAGATTAACCAAGAGCAGCAGAACAAACCTGTTGCTACGATTGAGAACAGTCGTGCTACTAGTACTACGCAGAATCAAATTCGTAAGCGTGGTACTGGTAACGTAGCTGGGAGCTTGAATCTATGAATACAACTGGCTTTAGTGCCGAGCGTATCTGGGACAGACTGTTCAACCAGATTCAAGTCAATGCATGGGAGCATTATGCAGAGTGGACTATCCCCTCAGTGTTTCCGCGTATTAACCAATCTGAGCTCAAGTATGACTACCAGAGTTCTGGCGCGTTCTTTGTGAACAGCTTAGCCAGTAAGCTCACACAAACACTGTTCCCACCCAATAACAGTTTCTTCAAGTTAGATGCAGGCGATGTATCGGACTTGGACGAAGACTTAGCTCGTATCGAGTTGGCTAGTAGTTCGCAGTTGTTCAGCAACGCAAGCTATGCTGCACTGACCTACGCTATGCAGATGCTTATCATCACTGGTAACGCACTACTTGTCCGTAAGGACGGTAAGTTCCATGTACATAGCCCACGCGAATACGTAGTTGACCGCGACTACATCACTGGCGATGTACGCTGTATTATCCTGAAGCAATCAGTTACTGAACTAGACTTGACTGACCACGCCAAGATGGTGCTCGGTATCAGCCCTATGGCTTACATGGATTCAGCGCAGAAAGCAGTGAAGACCTTTGACCTGTACACGGTAGTGCGCTGGGACAAGGACGCTAAGCGCTGGTACGAAGAGCAGTACATTGACGGCAAGGCAGTGCACAGCAAAGTCGGTGAGTACATCGAGAACCTCTGCCCTTACATTCCTGTCCGATGGAGTACACGCCCGACTGAATGGTTTGGTCGTGGGCATGTTGAGTTATACGCAGGGGACTTCGTGAAGTTGTCTGAGCTCAGTCGAGCCCTGACTGACTACGAAGCAATGGCGTGTAACGTCAAGATTCTGTCTGACCCTGCTGGTAACACTGACGTACAGGAACTGGAAAGTCCTATCAGTGGCTTGGTCGTACAAGGTCAACCGCAGTCCGTCGCTGCTTTAGAGATTGGCGACTACCAAAAGATTCAGGCACTGCAAGGCAGTATCCAGATGATTACGCAGCGCTTAGCCGTTGCATTCATGCAGACTACCAATCAGCGACAAGGTGAGCGCGTTACAGCCTACGAAGTGGAAGTTGCTGCTCGTGAAGCAGAACAGACACTGGGTAGTGTGTACAGCCAATTAGCCTTGAGCTTGCACTTACCACTGGCTTACCTGCTGTGCTACGAGTTAGACCACGGTATCGGTACAGACATTGCCAAGGGTGCACTGGAAGTACAAATCATCACTGGTGTGCAAGCACTGAGCCGTAGCTCTGAGTTGCAGCAATGGGTAGCCTTGACACAAGAGCTAGGTTTAATTATCCCTACTCTGCAACAGGTGTCTCCACGATTCAATGTCGAAAAGATTATCGAGCAGTTCATGCTTGGTCATGGCATTAGCCGTGAGTTCTTGTATACTGAAGCTGAGATGGCTGCAATCATCGAGAAACAACAAGCCGAGCTTGAACGTACTCAATACCAAGACCGTCATATCACTAGCCAAGATGCCACTGGTGAGATGGTTGAACAATTAGGACAAGTATAATGGATTTAAACCAACAACAAGCTGCTGGTGCTCAGCAGCAAATGCAACAGCAACAACAGCAGTATCCGCAGCAGCAAGAGCAACCTAATGCAGAGCTCATGCAGCAACTGCAAGAACTACTGGCTAAGCAGGGCAACCAACAAGCCCAGCAACAACAGCAGCAAGCCCCTACTCAACAGGTTCAACAGCAACCGCAGCAAACCCAACAAACTCAGCAGGTGCAACAACAGCAACCTCAACAGCCTCAGCAGCTTGATACTAATGCTCTGGGCTTTGAAGTGTCGCATGGTACACAAACTGCTTTGAGTATGCTGGGGTGAGTCGGTGTAGATGCCAACGCCGTAGCAGCCTTAGCGCAAGATGCAATGTCCAAGAACGCGAACTTGGACTTGGCAGCTTTCCAAATGCAGTTCGGCGATAAAGCAGCTTATGCTTTGCAGGCAGCCCAGTCATTGCTTCAAGATGGGAGCGCGTACCGTGATACCCTCAAGCAGCAGGCTTATGCCTCTGTTGGCGGTGAACAGCAATGGTTGGACTTGACCAACAAGTTCAAAGCAACAGCACCGCACCTGCAACCTGCTGTACAGCAACTGGTGAATAACTTGCAGTTTGATGCAGCCGTAGCCTTGATGCGCTCGGTTGTACCTGTAGGTCAGCAACCAATGCAAGGTGCTGTTAATGCCAGTGCCCAACCGTCTGTGCAGAACGGTGTCCTGACCCAAACCCAATTCCTCGCAGCTTATGACGAGCTCAAGGCGAAATACCCGAACCAGTCCTTTGAGACAGGTCAAGTAGGTGCTCTGTACAAAGAGCTTCTGCGTATGCGCCAAGCTGGTATCCAAGCTGGTATCTAATTCTTTACTAGGAGAGCAATATGGCTCAATATGATTTCGCACCGCAGTTAACGCGTATCCACACCACCAACGCAAACCAGAACATTCACTTGGAAATGTTCAGTCATGACGTTGACACCAAGTTCAAGCTGGTATCCCTGTTTGATGGTTTGACCCAGAAACGTGTTACCCTGCCGAACACCAACACATTCCGCCTCGACCGCTTGGGTGCTTCCGAAGTGAAGTCTCGCCAAGTCGGTGATAAACTCGAACCACAAAAAGTACCTAACAACAAACTGACCGTTGTGCTGGACAAAGCGTTGTACATCCAAAACAACATCGACTTCATGGAATC
>ENA-OOPD01000008-OOPD01000008.1-human-oral-metagenome-genome-assembly--contig:-NODE-8-length-16267-cov-17.073854_pt1 | contig 16267 bp, 27 predicted proteins | sample MGYA00245294_ERZ501130 | MGnify/ENA primary metagenome ERZ501130 (study PRJEB25959, sample SAMN05335007) | human oral metagenome | host: human-associated | place: USA: California | collected 2014-04-04... | reverse complement strand
CGTGATGATGATGCCAGCATAGTTGAAGGCGTTTTTAACCAATTATTAGCCTGGATTTGCGAGTTGAATTTCAACGTGGACATGCTGCCGACATTTGAGCTTTATGAACAAGAAAGCATTGATAAATTACAAGCGGAACGTGACGGTTTATTAGCCGAGTTAGGCGTGCAATTTACCGAACAATACATCATGCGAACCTATGGGTTTGAAGAAGGCGACATTGTAGTTTCTGCCCCTGAAAAAAGTGCGGTCAAAAATACGGCAGACTTTGCCGAGGCGATTCCTAAATCTATCGTGGAAACCATTGGGGAACAGTTAGAGGTAGAAGGTGAACCTTTTGTGGAAGAATGGCTGCAAACCATCCAGGATAAGCTATCACAAGCAGAAAGCCTGGAAGATTTTCGCAACCAATTAGACAGTTTGATCCCTGAGTTGAGCTTTGCAGAATATGGCAAGGTGATGGCGTGGGCATCAACAACAGCACACTTTGCTGGTCGTCAATCCGTTGAAGATGAGCGTAAATAAAATGAGTAAATTCACTTTTGAAGAGCAGGTCAAATATTTTGAGAAGAAACTCAATTTGCCTACTAATAGCTATTTAGACGTGCTAGGTGAAGAACACGACTACTTTTTTATGGTGGCCGGTGCAAACCGTAATGAAGTGTTGACGGCATTTCGCGAAGCGGTAGATGACGCCATCGCAAATGGTGAAACCTTAGAAGGATTTCGCAAGCGTTTTGATGAAATCGTGGCAAATACCGGCTGGCAATATAACGGCGGGCGAAACTGGCGCACACGGATTATTTACGACACCAACGTTTATGGTGCATATAACCGTGGGCGCTTGGCACAGCATTTGGATTTGGTCGATGTATTGCCTTATTGGGAATATCACCACCATGACAATGAACATCCGCGCGAAGAACATATTGCGTTAGATGGCACAATTCTACCGGCCACAGATCCGTTTTGGCGCTATTATTACCCAATCAAAGCGTACGGTTGCCACTGCACTGTATCAGCGCATGATGAAGACGACTTAGCTGAAATGGGTAAAACCGTGAGCCAATCGCCTGAAATCGAATGGGAAGAAAAACTGGTCGGCGTGCGTTCCGGCAACCCGCGCACAGTACGCGTGCCGAAAGGTTATGATGTAGGCTTCGCACCGTATAACTTTGAGCGCCTAACTCAGTCTCGCGATGTTGATGTGGACAAGTTGTTATTGCAAAAAATGACAAATGCCGAACCGCATTTAGCGAGCCTGTTAATTGATGACGTATTGAAGAACCCAAAAGCCATGGTGTTATTAAACGGCGCGATGAAAGAAATGGTCGATACTGTTAGCCAGCAAAAAATCGCACGTGGCAATATGAAGTATGTGGGGGCAATTCCTGAACCGGTATTAACTAAACTCGACAATTTAGAAAAAGCACCGCAGAGTGCGGTAATCGCCGTGCGTGATGAAGATGTGCTGCATGCATTACGGGATACAAAACAAGCCAAAGGCATTAGCTTACCGGTGGAGTTTTGGGAACAGTTACCGGAAAAACTGCGCCACCCGAAAGCAATCTTATTGGACGGCCAACAAAAACAACCGACCCTGTTATTCGTTTATGAAACCGAACAAGGAAAAGTGGCAGTTAAAATGGACTATGAAATTAAGCTAAAAGACGCGTTGAGCGGGAAGAAACTACCGCATAAATTGAACATGGTCAGAACTGCAAGCCGTTTAGAAGATTTAAGCTCGTTAGGACGTTTTGAAGTGTTATATGGAGAGTTGTGATTATTGCGGTGGTTTGCCTGATTCGAACAGGATAATGCGGGCTTTCGCCAAGCAACCTTTCCAGTAGGAAACCCCCACCGCAATTTCACTATACGCCCAGGCATTATTTTTATCAAGAGAAAATTATGTTAAAGATTACCATTAACGATAATCAAGCCATTCAGAAATTGACAAGCATTGCAAATCAATTAGAAAAGCCACGTCAGTTGTATGGTTTGCTGGGCGAAACATTGAAAAAAATTCATGATGCCCGCTTTAAAGCTGAGATTGATCCAAAAGGTAATCGTTGGCAAGCGTTATCGCCTCGCACAAAAGCGTTAAAAATGAAACGCGGTAAAAGCACAAAGATTTTACGTCAAGATGGTTACCTATCAGACAGAACCGCGTATAATTACGATAATGACCATGTTGAGTTTGGTAGTGACGCGAAATATGCGCGCCTACATCAATTCGGTGGAAACGCCGGACGTGGTCGTAAAGTTAAAATTCCCGCGCGCCCATGGTTGGGTATCAACGAAAGCGACGGTCAAAAACTTCTGAAGAAATCCACCGCACTTTTACAACGACAAATTGACAAAAATTTAAAGTAAAAGCAAAAAATCAAAATAACGCCACAAATTCGCGCCACAGAGCTTTTATTTAAAATTAATGCAATTTATCGACCGAAAAAATTTAAATCGATTTGAAGCGATTTAAACGCCATTTAAAGCGTTTTAAATTTAAAGATAAAGTGCATTTTAATCCCGCGTCAAAAATCCCTCTTTTATTCTTTCAACCACTTTAAAATTCAAGTCCGCATTTTTTCTCTATGCTAGCGGTATTCAAACGAGGATACCTTATGCAATTAATTGAGATTTTCAAAGCGGGCAAACGCACTGATGCAAATGGCTTAGAAGTGGAAATTACCACGGAAGATTTGCAACAAGCGGTCAATGCCTACAACGTAAACTTTCATGAGTCCCCGGCGGTAATTGGCCATCCTAAACACAACGCCCCCGCGTATGGTTGGGTAAAACGCCTTGAATTAGACGGCGATGTATTAAAAGCCGAATTCGACCAGGTAGACCCTGAATTTGCTGAAATGGTAGATAAAGGGCGATTCAAAAAAGTCTCATCATCATTTTATTTAGCGGACAGCCCAAACAACCCTTGCCCTGGCAATTTGTATTTGCGCCATGTTGGATTTTTAGGTGCGATGCCGCCAGCCGTAAAAGGCCTACGCAACCCGGAATTTGCTGAAGACGAGCAAGGCGTGGTTGATTTATCAATGCTTTCTTGTTCATAAAGCTCAAATGTCGGCAGCATGTCCACGTTGAAATTCAACTCGCAAATCCAGGCTAATAATTGGTTAAAAACGCCTTCAACTATGCTGGCATCATCATCACGAATATCACGGGTCACTTCTAAGCCCGCTGTCGCACTTGCACGATTTGCTTCGGCTTCTGTGGTTTGGTTTTGTCCTAATAATGCGATGGCGATTTCTGATTTGCAGTAGCGGAGGAAATCATCAAACACCTGTGATGAACCGCCTTTGCTTCCGCTTTCAAGCATATCAATAGAGCTGTCATCCGGGATAGCTGCCACGGCTGTGCCGAGCATTTTTTCCATGCTATCTAACAACTCATCAATTTCATGAGCGTTAGCGTTTCGTGGGTATTTACCCACCAACCACGGCGAGCCATATTTTTCAGCAAACTCTAACCAAAATTTAAACCCGCCTTTCTTAAAGGTCGCCGCCCAAAAACACATTGCCAGGTCTGCGCGACCGTATGGGTTCATATAGTCGGCCTGTTGGGTTGCGAGTAAAAATTTCTTTTCCGGCACAATGTCGCCATTGCGGTTCTCTTTTGTGCGCAGCATTAAACGGTTGCCTTCATCAAATACAAACCACTCTTGTGGCTTTCCGACTACCTCAGTCGGGAGTAATAACCCGTTCTCGCTTGCCCACATTACCTCAAGCGCCTGGTAACCAAACAGGGTGGCATCTAAAATTTGATTGATGATTTGATTTACAGGTAAACGGTCAAAAAGCGCGGCCAGGATTTCATCTGTTTTTTCATTCCCGGTTGGGGTAATGCGCCACTCTAAACCTTTAATTGCAGCTTTACGGCGGCGAACACAACCACCCACATGACTATCTGACAAAATTTCGCGATAGACTGAAATGTCGCGCCCCATTTTCTTCAATACAGGATCAGGGTTTGGGAGATAGTGCATAAACGACCAAAAGTCGATAGCCTTCGCGCGGGTAGCGATGACGCCGATTAAATCTTGTTTTTTTGTTGTCATAATTAATATCCTTGGGTCATTTTACGACTTGTTCGTTGTTTACGGCTGTACGCCTTGACCGGTTGCATAACCGCCTCCGTTGCGGCGGTTAAAGCTAAAAAGCACGCCCATGTTCGGTCGGCGTGACCGTTGCTGTCGCTTTCTGCGGTAAAGCGTGGCTGGCCGTTGCTGCCGGTTATTTTTTTGAGCTTGTGTAAATCTTCTCGCAAATCTGCGTCACCTTGCGGGATGCGAATTTTGCGGTCTTCAAATGCCGTTTTACCGATAGTGGCCATTTTTAGCTTTGTGGAAACGTTGAACAGCACACCTTGAATTCGCTTGCCGTGTTCATGCTGTGCGTCCTCGACCATCTTTTCACCCATGCCTGTTTGGTCGAGATTGCCGCCTACTACGTGATACTGGCGCATGATACGGTTTAATTCTTCCTGTTGTTGGCGCAACTGCACGCGTTTTAATGTCACAATCTCTCGCGTCCAATAAACATCACCTACCAATTCAACCACCCAAATCACCGTCAAGTCATTGCGCACCGCGATATCCATTCCCACAAAACAAGCTCCGCCTTGATAGAGCTCGGGCTTGCCAGCGTCCGGATGTTCTACGCCGTCAATTAAGTCATAGGATAGCCACGCACTTGCTTCATCTAACCATTTCAGCTCGAATTCTTGCGCCCAAGCGTCTTCATCATTTAAACCACGGCGAAGCTGTTCAATATCACGCGGCAATCCGTCGGCGACCGCCTGATAAATATCAACAGTGTGGCGAGACCATTCAGTGTTATTGACATCGGTCATTAATTCGTAAAACTTATTCCCCTTGCCGTTTGGGGTTGATACCACGCGCAATTTCCATCCAGCAGAGATTACCGGAAATAATGCTTTCCAAATCTCTCGGCTATCTGCATGGAAGGCAAACTCATCTAGGAACACATTCGCTGAGAAACCACGGGCTGTATCAGGGTTAGCGGGGAGTGCGGTGATTTTTGAGCCGCCTGGAAAAACAACTTCGAGTGCGTTGATTGTTGAATTAAACGGCACTTCCAATACTTCACAAACCATGCCTAACGCTTCAAGGTGGCGTTTTACCCCCTCGTTCATCGCTTCTTTTGCCTGGCGTTCCCCGCGAGATAAAATAACCCAGCGCGTACGTTCACCTTTAGCTTCTGCCGCTAAACAATCCATCACAATTTCAAAGGTGGTTGTAAATGTTTTGCCCGTCTGACGAGCAAACATGGCCACCTTGAACCGGCTTTTATCATTTAGCCAGTTTTTTTGATAGTTATAGAGAACGGTTTTATTCGATGCCATAAACTGCTTTTACCATTTTTTGCACATCTTCAAGACTCACGCCTTGTTCTTTCCCCACTTCTTCCACGGCTTCTGCAGCACGCTTAATCGTTTCCTGGCGTATTGCTTGCTCACGTTTAAAACTTAAACTTTCAGCCTGTTCTAAGCGTTTGAATAGCAGACGATAATAATGCAAGGTCTTTGGGTTCGGCCTGGCCGTTTTCGCTCATACCAATGGACGTTTCAAACGCTAGGTTCTTAACAATTTCCATCAATAGCTTGCCAATATCGCTCTGCGGCGCTTCACCGAATTGTTTCGTCCAAATTTCAGCGACTTCACGCGCGTTGCGAATTTTGCTCGCCATTTGTTCCATGCGGCTGGCGTAACGGTTGAGGCCTGTGCGGCTTAATTGATAACTGTCATCTAACCCGCAATCACGGATCAGGTCGTTGATTTCTTCAAGAATTTGCGCTTGTGAAAGGTGTTTGTCCCGCAACATCATTGCCAGTTGGGTTTTGATATTAGGTGGAAGTAAGTCCACTTTGCTTGCGCGGCCGCGTGTGTTTTTATCGGTCATTTAAACCTCCTTTAAATTGGGTTTAAATCTTTGGACTTGGCTTTTTTACGCCGTCCACGAAAGCGCGACCTTGTGCCACATCCAACCCACGCTGTGTGATAGTAGCCACGAAGAAATCTTTGCCGTTATTGTTTAAACGAGCCAGCGTAATTAAGCCTTGCTCTTCAAGCCATAACAGGTGGTTTCGCACTAAGTCTCGGCTAATATCGTGGCCATACATATCTAAGCAATCATTTAAAATGCTTTCATTGGCATCATAGCCACACTCTTCAAGTGAGCGCAGAATCACCAATCGTTGGTCTTTTGTGAAAATATCTTGGCGCATCATTCTTTATTTACCTCTTTTTCAATTAACAACTTCACTTGATGATTAAGGCTGCCAATATTGGTATTTAATACGTCGGTTTTGCCTTTCATTTCCGTCATTAATAAACGCAAATCAGCCACTTCTTTTGAAGTTGGCAGATGTCTTAATTCGCCTTTGACTTCTGAAAGGCTTTTTTCATTGTTTTCAATCGCCTTGCGCAAGTCTGACACATCGGTTTTGCGCGCGTATTTGCTGTCCATGGTCAACCAAAAATATGTCCACACAGCCCCGCCAATCGCCACAACGATTGCCCAATGGCGCTGGATAAACTCCAGTGTTTCTAGCATTATTTAGGTTCCTTCTTTTGGCAGATTTTTTCATAAGTCAAGTTATGATTAAGCACCTGCCGTTTGGTTTCTTCTGTATCTTTACGGCTTGGATAAATAAGACCGAATGCTGAACATCCGCTAGTCTTCACGGAAATAACCTTTTGACTGCAGCTGCTCATCAACAGACTTGCTAGACAAAGTGCGGTTAGTTTCAGTAATGTTTTTTGCTGTGTTTGCATTTTCTAACTCCTGGGCGACTGCGGCCGCTTCACGTTTTACGAATTCAATCTCTTCTTGCTGTTTGCGAATTTTTGCCGCTTGTACACGACCATGGATAAACACGCCAGCCAAAACGGCGAAAGCCGCCCCAACGATATAAAGATTAATCATTTCAGCCCCCTTGGCTATTTCTGCTTTGCATTGCATTGGCGAAGCCTTTAGTTGCTGCGCCACCGCCGCAAAAAATAGCAAATGTCGTAAACAATTCGCCCACATAACTACGATCCAACCATACGGTATAGACCAGCACGCCAGCCATTAATAGCGCGCCAAAAAACTGGATGAACGCAGTCGTTGATAATCGTCCATCATTGTTGGTGATCAGTTCTTTCATTCCCATTTTCTTTTTCCTTTTTGAAATAAACTTTTGGCGTTGAAACATACCCCCATAATGTCAGTACGCTCGCGCAGAAAAAATAACCGTAATAGGCCAACATTAAGCCCAGCAGAGTGTTGGTTACAAATTCCCAATGATACTTGGCTCTTGTATATTGGTATTCATGGGAAGTGCCAAATAAAAGCGCCAACAGCGAAATCGTTGTGAAAAAATAAAATAACCACTCATAGGCTTGAATAAGGTTCTTTATTGCAAACTCATTGGCAGATATAAAGCCACCAAAAATCATGATCTCCCATAACACTGAAAACAGTGTGATGCCACGTACTTCTCGTTCCATCATGGTCTCCAACGAGCATAAAAAACGGTGGCGGCGGTCATGCCTTTATTTACAACTCGGTTGCGTTGCGCGTTATTGCTTGATTTCCAGCCGCGTGAAAATAATTTTTTAGACTTTGCTGAATAGGTTGGTGCGCTCATTTACCACCCCTTATATAAGTGTTCTTTGTTGATGATTTGCTCGGAATCAAGCCATGTCCAAACATCAAAACAAGGACAGTCTTTAATCCACTCATTCGGGGTGATTGTGCCGTCGCCATTAACGTCTGGACTCAAATCACGATGTCCACAAATGCGTGCGCTGGGGTGTTCGCTCTCTAGTTTTTGCAATAATTTGTGCAACGCGAGCCATTGTTTTTCGGTATATTCACCATGGTTTTTGCCGGTTGGGGTAATACCGCCAACAAGACAAATGCCTAGTGAGTATTGATTATGACCTTTCACGTGCGCACCAATTTCGCCAACCATTCGGCCTGTTTCAACCGTGCCGTCGGTGTCAATTACAAAGTGATAGCCAATATTAGGCAGGTGCGGGTTGAATTTTTTGGCTAAAATTGGGTCGCGTTTAAAACCGCGTTGTGAGTGCCAGTCATTAATACGTTGAGCGGCGGTTTGATTAACTGTTCTGAGTTGCTTGCCGTTACGAGTAGCGGAGCAATGGATCACAATTTTTGTGATAGGTAAGGATAAAGACATAAAAAAACTCCTTTTGTAAGACTAAAAAGGAGTTTAAAACGGATGTTGTTTTATTGATTTTAAATTGATTTAAAGAAGTTAATACTTAGAAATTGCTTGTTCTAATTTCTTCGCAGTTTCTTCGGTTAAACTGGCATTCAGTTGTAATACAACCTTGCCATTCGGTGATTGATATAAATAAGGGCCGGCAATATTTTTCAATGCATCGAAATAGGCAAAAACAGGTGTGCATTGTTCTTTTTTCTCACAAATAAAGGCTTGCCCGCCTTTAGGTGCAACTTCAGGAATAGAGAACGCAAAGCGTTCCTTGAATCCCTGCACCATAAATTTATCATTTTTTAAATCTTTTACATCGTTAATTTCAATGCCACTGGCTTTCATTGTTGAAACTAAGTCTTCAGAGGTGATGGCTTTATCGCCACAAGCAGCTAATAATAAGCCACTTAATAAAACTAATGCTTTTTTCATTACATTTTCCTTAGATTGATAAAATAACCATTCTTATCATACTCTTAATTTGTTTGATTTTCCCCCAAAAAACGCCCTTTCGGACGTTTTTTCTCACTTTTAGCGGTTACACATTGCCAAACATATCAAACTGGCGTCTTGCGATTTCTTCTTTTGTGATTTTCTTCACAATCTGATAAATCCACTGCATTGACACGTTGTATTTTCGTGCGAGTTCACGGTGATTTGTGCCGTTGAATTCGTTGAAAATCTTCCGGTCGCGTTCGTTTAGTAATAAAACAAGGTTTCGTGGAATATAAATCACCTCACCGCCCCAGCATTGCGCGATATGATTTGCCACTTCAATACTGATTTGTTGGGCGAGTTTTGGCTCAATATCAGCGATTTTTTCTTTAATTTTTACTTCTGTATGCTTTGCTAAATCCGCCAAAATTTCAGGCGCTTTTTCATTAAACGTTTCAATTTGCTCATTGGTTGCATTCAACATAGCCACCTCTACTGGTTGGACGATCACTATTGTTCAAAATTATAGCGATTTTACAATGCGTTTTGTGGATTATTTTTGCAAGTCAAGTCTTTACTAGAAAATAATTACTTGATTTAATAAATAAAAAAACCGCCTTTCGGCGGTTAAAAAAATTCATTTTTGCTGTTTATCTTTCCACTTTTTCCATACATCATAGCCTGGCAAGTGTTCCACCGGCTGGCCTAGCTGATAAAAACGCTCAATATATAAAATGGTGTTTTCAATATCATCATTGCCGTGATTGGCGCGCTCTGCCTGTTGGCGTTCCGCGTTATTTACGGCGGCCGAACCTGTACCGGAAAAGAGTGGTCGGTTCGTTTCCATCACTTGCATTAAGTAGCGGTGATTGTTAAGCGGGGCGATATTTCGGCTTTCTCGGCGTTTTTTCTGCACTGAATTGACCGTTTCACTCAAACAGTGGGCTAATAATTGAGAAGGTGGGAATAAATCTAACACTTCGCGCATTAATTTTACCGCTCTTGAGTTGCTTAGCGCTGATTTATCCGGGCGAAATAGTGCAATGTACGAAACCAAAGGGCGGGCTACGCCATATTTTAACTCGGTAAGCAGCCCTAAAATTTCGCGCCCCGCTTCATCTTCTAAAAGTTGGTCTAAATGAATATCGGAGTGGCATACAGGACAGCGGCATAATTTCATAGTCCACCTCTTGCTTGCCATTTTTTCAGGCGTTCAAGCACTAAACCAGCCATTTGGTCGTTTAATGAGCCCACATTCAGCGCAAGCGGTTTGTTTTGAGCCGTTAATATCGGATTCACTACACCACGCACCCACACATTTAAAGCGTTTTCTGAGCCGTCTCGCACAAGCCCTTGTTTGCTCATTTCAATCCAAATGGCGCGAATTTTGTACGCAATTTTGCTTTTTACAACCGCACTTTTCCCGCTTGGTGAATGATTTCGGCGGCTGGTTTTCTTAAATCCTTTGGCTTCCATTTCCGCTTCCACTTTCATTAACTCCGCCACGCTCATTTCTTTGCATGATGTTTTCCCGGTAACGCGCTCAAGCATGGCGCGATAGCTATATTCATCCATTGCCAGTTTTTGCTTGGCAATATGAATTAGCTGGATCAGCTTTGGTTTAGTTTTATGCATTGTTTATTCCTTTTTAAAACACATTACTCAGCCCACTTCATCTAACTTATTCCCCTCTTTTGTAAAGAGGGGCTAGGGGAGATTTAATGGGCTGTAAATGGGTTTTAGTCTTCGTTTACTGTTTCCACATCTTTCCAAACCGGTCTAATCATCTTTGATTGGTCATCAAGATATTCCGTGGTTTTAATAAACTCTTTTTGCAAGACGAGTTCGCCATTTTTACGTTTAAATAATCTAAAGTTTGAGCCTTCTTTAATGCTCACAATACTAGGTCTGATTCGGTATCCTTTAGGGATATAAAAAGACTCCTTATTCAGTTTTATAGATGATGTGTTATTGCTCATTCTCTTACCCCCAACTTAACCGTTTCTTTCCCATTCACACCGTGATTCAGCGTAACTTCTTTTCCTTGTTTATAGCCTTCACTTTGCGCCAAACCGTAGTCTTTAGAGTTTCCTTTCTCTCGTATTTTGGTTTCGCTCCATTTATCTTCCTTAAACGCTTCTGCTTTGTAAGTTTCCATTTTTTGCTTTTCTTCCGGTGTCATTGCAAACCGTTTAACGTTTTGGTTCACGCCGAAAACCCAGCCTTCGCAAAAAGAATCTCCCCGAGCAATCAGCGTGCTACGTTTTAGACGTTTGCTTTGGGTATCTAAAAACGCTTTGCGCGCCGCTTGTAATCGGCGATATAGCACATCAAAACAGTAAGACGCGATTTCAGGTCGTTCTTCCGCGCCGTAAAACACAACATGCATTTTGTTTTCGCCGTAATCGTTGCCCGGATAAGTGTTAGATAAATAACCTTCAACTCCAAATGCTTTTTTAATCACAGAGATCAGAATGTGTACATATCTAGCGGATTTCATGGCAGTTTTCTGCTTAGCGTGGACTTGGCTAAATTCAACTTGTGACTGATTAAGCTGATTCTCCGCCATTAGTTTTTGTGCCATTGCCAGTGCGCTTGCCGCTTCGTGTGGGTTGGTTGACTTACTCAACGCCAACAGTTTTTTGATTTTTCTGAGCAGTTTGTCTTGTTCCATACTCACTCCAACACCGGCGTAATCCGCCACGCCACACTTTTCATCTCTCTGCTTGCTGCTTGTAATAGCAACAAAGCCCCTTTTGAATCATCAACCAGCCACTGTTCTTTTGCCGCTTCGATTTGTTCCATAATCTGTGCCAGTTGCTCGGTGACTTGTGCTTTCTTTTCACTCATACTTCCTCCACTTCAACCACGTCATCAATTTCTGTAATGGTGTGTGGTAGTTTATTTACATCGCATACATTTAGGTCGCACATGTCTAAAACTTGTTCGTTGCTTTCTACTTCAACAACGGCTTCTACTAAACAGTAAAAACGGGCTACATATTTCGCCATGATTTCCTCCTAGAAAGGTTTTCTAATTACTCGGTCACAAAACGCGGCACGGCGTTTGCACCATTCTTTATTTTTTTGGCCGCTCGCATTAAGTTCTGCGATAGCCCATTGTTCCTTGGCGGCTTGTAAGTCGCCTTGGCGTTCACTTTTTGCTGCTTTTTCGCTGTAATATTTAAAGCGGTTAAACTTGTGGATGTTTTCCATTTTTTGTTTCCTTTTATGGTTGGTTAAAACTTATTATGAACGCCCCTTAAATTAGGGTTTAAAGAGCGTTTAAATAGGCTTTATTCCTGGTCTAATATTCCCACTATCAGGCTTAGAATTACCCCGATAATAAAATATGACACTGGGTTCAATGCAAAGGCCGGCATTATTTCGCCTCCTGTTCAAAAGGGGTGATCACAAAATCTTCCACACCGGTTTTAATCGTTACACCAGCCACCGTTGCGGCTAATTCAGGCTCATTTAACATGGCCTCTTTGTTGATTTCTTCCTTGGTGCGAATAAAACGAACCAGGCCTAACGTGTGCAAACTTTCAATCACGCTCTCTGTGCCGCGAATACCGACTGACGGTGGGCGTTGTCGCCATTGCACTTCACCGGTGTTGAAGGTGCCTGTTTTGGTTTTTCCGTTTAATGTCAATTCATTTCGGCGGCTTTCACACCAGGCTTGCACCGCATCTTGTTTTGGCGCGAGCTTTTCTTTGATTGCGTTCATTAAAGGCGCGTATTCTTCGGTGATAGCGGCCAAGCGGTCGTTTTGTTCAATCGCTAGGCGTTCTAATTCGCGGTTTAAATCGCCGATCTCTTTAATTGCCACTTCCACTTCATCGCGCGTTTGATAACGCACTGCAAAGGTGTCGGTTTTAATTCTGGTTGGTTTTTTTGCCATTTTTTCCTCCTGGTTTTTAGTGTAAATAACTGCGCCAAATTACCTTGATGCCTTCGACCATCATTTGATATTCGGCAAAATGCACGCCGTCGTTGCCTTGGATATACGCAAGCGCCTGGCCTGTTTTTTCAAATTTCTTCGTTAATGCGTTCGGTTCAATGCGCACGCGCGGTTTGATTTTGTCGAACTCAATATTCACCACATGCAAGCCCATTTTGTTTAACTCAAACACGCATTTTTGGGTTTGTGATAAGTAACCTAGGGCGATTTTGTTGCAGCCACCAAACACTGGATGTGGTTTAGTTTGCTCGCGCAAGGTGTTGTTTTTTGTAATGCTTGTCATTAGTTCGCTCCTTTCATTTGTGCTTGGGCGGTTAAAATTAGGTCTAGTGTTATTACAGTGCCTTGTCCTTTCGCTGTCATGCCGGCTAGGCGTAAATATTGCGTTAAAGCGCGTAAGCCGCCCGCCTTGCCACCGATGTCATAAAGGACGGTCATTAAATCCTTGTCGGCTATATCAAGCCCCCAGGCTTGCGCGATGGCTTTAATATCGCCTTTTGTGCTAGCTTTAACGCCGCAGTTGTTACCAATTCGTGACCAAAGACGCGCGTATTCATGCGCCTGGTTCACGCCGCCTTGGATGCGGGTGTAAACTTTATCGTTACCAATTAATGCAAAGCCTACTTCGGCTTCTTCTTGGATAATTCGGATCTCTTCTAACGCGTCATAAGGAAGGTGGTCGCTTTCATCAATGATGACCAAACCCTGTGTGCCTTTGAGTTTTTTAGTAATTAGGCGTGATAGGCGGTCTTTGCGGCGTGGCGCATCGTTAATGCCTAACTCAAGGGCTAACTCATACAAAATACTGCTTAATGTTGCGCGTGCGGGGCTTGCGGTAATCATCCACACGTTTTGGTTGGCTTTTTTGTATTCTTGGCATGCTTTTGTTTTACCCACACCGCTCGCGCCGTAAACGGTCACCATGGTTGGCAAAATCTTGGCCATATCTAACGCTGAAAAAACTTTCTTGGCGGTCGGAATTTCGATAAAGTGCGGTGCTTCCACAAACACTTTTTTCTTTTTTCTCGCGAGTTGAAAGCCAGTTTTTTAATGCAACTTCTACGTTTTCCACGTTCCCGGTGTAAGTGCCTTTTAAATATGCACTCAAAGCCCCAGCTGAAATCCCAGCTTGCGCGGCAATTTCGCGCTGCGTGTGGACTTGGTTGTCTAAAAGTTGCTTGATTTGTTCAATTAAAGTCATGTTTAACGCTCCTTAAATGCGGCTTAAAGCCCTTTTTCTTCTTTAATCATGGCTAATCCTTTACGCCAGCCTTGTTCAAAATCGTTGGTTTCTTCATCGTCATCTAATACCGCTTCGTGTTTACGCACTGCGTTACCATCTTGTCGGAATAGCTCGATGATTTTCGGTTCTAGCGGTTCTTCTTCCTCGAATTGAGGCTGATAACGCGCTGCTTCTTGTGCATTCATAGTGAGTGTGGCTTTCGCTTGGGCTTTCACCGCTTTCACCATTTGTTTGCGTGCTTTATCGTGTTCGCGGGCTTTCGCTTTATCACCAAATGCCACCGCATCTGTACATTTCGCTTCGGCTAAGAACACGCCATCCAAACCGTAAACCCACACTTTGTTGTGCAAGTCTTGCGGGTCGAATTTCACCACCACCTTGCGGTGCGCTGTGGCAATTAGCTCGCTCGCTAAATAGCGGTTTTTGCGATTATTGACCTTGCCACCAGCTTCTAACTCAAATGTGCCGTCTTTTCTCAATGTAACGGCTTCGCTCATCAACATTAAAAACCGCATTTGTTCTGCGCTTGCCTTGCGAATTTGCGCCTTGGCGTAATCGCGCTCAAACACTTGGCTGAAACTGTAAATGCCTTGGCATATTTCGGTTTGTCTGCCTTCGCGTTCATTGAAAGTGCAGATGCCATCTTCTATAGCTAAAATAAATGTGTCGTAATCTACGCCGTCTTTGCCGCCGTTATAGTTGTCAGGCTTGCTGTAAACATTTTCCCCAGCGTAAAAGCCCGCCAGGCTTGGGTGTTTATCAACTAACTCGCCTAAACCACCGTGTGAAAACGCACGTTCGATTGGTTTTGCTTGCCCGTGACCTTTGCCAAATTGCACCGACGTCCACAATAATTCGATGCCAAGCATCGGGATAATCCCGGTCACATCATCTTCTTTTACTTTGAAGCGGTAGCGGTTCTTAACGCCCCCGGTCATCCATTTGTTTGCCGCTGCGCGGGTGTTATCAATGGTGCATTTTTTCGGGATGCCGTATTTCCAAATAAGATCCATCAAACTTAATCGGATGGTGTCGCTGTTTTCGCTTAAATCTACGCGGTAGGCGAGTATTTTGCGGGTGCGAATGTCTTGCCAAATCCAGGTTTTAGGGCGGACAATTTCGCCGTTATGCCAAACGCACAAATACGTTGTGTTGATAACCGTCGCCGTTAATCCACTCAAGGGCTTCAATTTCGGCCACTGTGCGGCGCATTGATGGGTAATATTGCATGACTGCATGGTCACCTTCGCGTAATTGCACTTTGCACTAATTTCGGCACTTCTCGCGCGATTTTGCGCTTAATGCTGCTCGCTGATGGAATTGACCAGCCGTTTTCTCGTGCGGCGCGTTTTAAACGCTCGTAACAGCTGCCAAATTGCGGGCATTCCGGTCTAAAATAGTCGGCTTTAAATGCCTCCCAGGCTTCTTCTGTGAAGTCTGCTTCTTTGCCAGCTTTTTTGTTGCTGTGTTTATCCAATAACAAAGGAAGCCAATCCGGGCGTTCAAAAGACCGCACTTTGTAATACCAACGTTTGAGCGAGCCTTTCGCGATTTCATACTCAGTAGAAACCGCATCAAGCGCCATCATTAATGCCACGTTGTTTTTCACTAAATCGTCTAGCTTGTGCAGTGGGGCGAGTTTCGCTTTTGCTTCTTCCTTTTGTTTATCGGTCGCTTTTTCATAAGGCTTCCAAATAACTTCCGGTAGGTAGTTGAGTTCTTTTTGAGCTTTTGGAATTTCCACCGCTTGGCTTTGTTTTAATAAGAGTTCGGCTTGGACTTCTTCCGGTAATGAATTAAAAGAGAATTCATAACTTACCCCTTTCACTCCTTCCACCTTTCTAAATTCCCAAGATAGGCTTTTGGCTTTTCGAGTAACATTGCTTGGACTATTTGGTAACCCGCCAACACCTGCAAGCTCTTTAGAGTTAAACCATTCTTTCATAACGCCTCCAAACCTTACTCGCGATAGCGGCTAGGCCAAATATCTGAAGGTTTAAGCCCTAATGCATTTGCAATTATCCATTCTCCTTTTGGATATGGTTTATCCAAGGCATTACGAACCGTTGTTCTTGATAACCCGTTCTCAATTCCAAGCTGAGCTAATGAAGTTCCTTTTTTCTCTAACTCCGCTCGAATATCTGCGCGATGCATGTCAATAATTCTTTTTTTCCTGCCATTTTGTGAGATCCTTGGTTAGTTTTAACACTAGCTAACGAAGTACATTTTGATGTAGTTCGCTGACTATGATTTGAATAATATAGTGAATTCTTTGTGAAATCAACTAAAGAATTCAAAAGAATTCACAAATTTTTACTCTATTTTTCCATGCTCTTGATTTTAAATAAGTTTTAAAGAAACTCTTTT
>ENA-OOPD01000007-OOPD01000007.1-human-oral-metagenome-genome-assembly--contig:-NODE-7-length-16710-cov-4.977688_pt1 | contig 16710 bp, 19 predicted proteins | sample MGYA00245294_ERZ501130 | MGnify/ENA primary metagenome ERZ501130 (study PRJEB25959, sample SAMN05335007) | human oral metagenome | host: human-associated | place: USA: California | collected 2014-04-04... | reverse complement strand
AAAAAAAAAGACAACTACATCTGTAATTGTCTAAATAACTATATTTTATTATGCTAAAAAGCACCTTTTACAATTTAACATTTTAATCATTTTCTTAGCTTAATCATATAAATATTCTTTTATGATATTATATATTATCTCAGCCTTTTCATCTTTTTCTTTTTCACTGAAATCAACCCATATTTCATCATATTCATTGAATTGCTCACTTAATTTTTCAAAAAACTCATCTTTCAAATTCAACAAATCATCATCCCATAAAAAATTAGCTGCTAATGCGTGCATAAACATGGATGAATTTTCTTTATATTTACACTCTAAGTAAGGCATTAGCTCTGATAATTCTCTTTTTATTCTATTGTCTCCCAATGTTTACTCACTCTCCCTTTTATAATAGTAATATATTTATCGCCCTCTTTAACTATACCTATATTATCATAATATATAACATATCTACCATTTGTCATATCAACATAATTATGCTCTTTCTTAGCAATCTCTATAATTTTTTCAAAATCATAGTTTAAATCTCCATTGTTTTTAAATTCTCTTTCAATGTATTGTTCTATAAAATGGTCTGACGCATATATACCCTCATTTTTAAAGCTATAATATAGCTCTATTGCTCTTTGCTTATTAATTTCTGATATTTTTTTATTATTATCTATTGCCCTTATAACTTCTTCATCCTTATTATACCCCTTAACAGCATTCTTATCAACGATATTTTTCCTATTTGCCCAAGAGCTCTTACTGCCCACAGACTTATTAAATCCATACACTTGATGACGCTCATTCCTTGTTTTTAGCTTAGCTGATTTGCTAAAATCAACATATAGTTCTTTTTGTTTTCGTAGTCTTACAGACTTAGCAGTAAAATCAGATTTAAGATCTGCACTGTCCAAAGCCACAAGCTCTCTTTTCGTCTTTCTTATCATACGCTCAATCTGTCTTTGCTTTTGAGTAGCTTCGTAATATGTGTAAGTCTTTCCATCATATTCGATAGGCGGAGGATCTATATTCTTAAGCTGTTCATCCGTATGATTTCTTACCGAAATACCAGGAAAAAATACAAAAAAACTATGACGACAATTCCAACCGCAAAGCCCTGCACCTGTACCATATCCTGTAGACTCTTCAAAATCAGGATACCCGTCCTTATCACCGCCTACATGATATACCTTACCTTGCCAAGTCTGATGGTCAGGTCTTGCCCCCATATGTGCAGTTACTTCTACAAATTCGCCCTCAGACTCTTTCATCTGCATTAATGTCATTTCAGCTACTGTCTGATTAATTCCCGTAAGTGTTGCACGCCTTACAGCCACATCAAGCATATTAGATACCCCACTTTCATAATCAACTACTCTTAGTCCGCTTTCAGTCAATGTTCTTACAGCATTTCTTACAGCATCCTGATATGAAAACGCACCACTTGCTACTTGAAAATGTGCATAGTTTAATGTATCTTGATATGTCTTAGCGACAGATTTAAAACTATCTCCCGACTTAAAGCCAAGCGACTTTGTTAAATTCTTAAGTTCTCCATGAGTTTTTTTAGCATTAGCCTCAACAAATTTCATCATCGTAGGAGAGTCATATAAGCTAAGCGTCTTTTTACCTGCCTTTTTATAAGCTATATTTTCATAATACATGCTTCTATCAGTAGCATTTATAAAAAGCTTATCAAGTGCATCCTTACTCATCTTATTAGTCTTAGCTATCTTACTTTTAATCTCTTCAAGGTCATTTCCCATTTGTCCAAGCATATACATCTGCCAATCAGCAGTATCCGTTATTTCACCTGCCTTTTGTAATCGCCTTGCAATGTCAAAAATAATATCATCTTCCAAATCTTGATATATCTTTACGATATTATCCGGCACAACCTTAAGCTCATCAGGAGTTAGCATTTTCTATCACTCCTCATCGATATCATCAGGTTCTTCTTTTATCTTTTCAGATGGCATATAATCTTTGCACTGTTCTTCAGTAAGTCCATATCTTCGCATTAGATATATTTCAGGCTTGATTATTCCTGCTGCCACTTCCTGTAGCATTATAGCTTGGTCTGCTCCACTATCGACTATTAAGCTATCGTCAAATTCAAAGCTTACTTCATACTCCCCTTGACCGACTAAGTTATATAAGCTACACAAATCATCCATAGATATTATCAGATTTTCAAGTGTAGATTTAAGCGACTTTTGAATATCGGACACTGTAGCGTATGACCTTTGCTTTGATGATATAATCTCAGTAGCAGTCTTAGCTGTTTCCTGAACATCTGATAAAGTACCATAAGCTAATCCGCAAGCAAACTCAATCCTTTGTAAAAGCTTATTAAGTCCATTGAAAAGTGAACTGTCACGAATAGCAGGAGAAAAGACAGAATAAAAGTCATTGGTTCTACCTTGAATATCTAATTTTCTAAACAGCCTATCAGAATATTCAGGCAATTCATTATTATTATTCTTATAGCAGTTTTCATCGATATCAACAGCAAGCTCACTGCCCTTATACTCCCACACTATTCTTGAATATTGCTCATCAGCCTTTTTAATCAAATCTACAGCCTTAGAAAAGACGGAAACACCAATATCACTATTACTTTCAATAGTATTAGCCATAGGTACTTTAAAATACGAAAATAAAGGCTTAGTAAGATTATTAATAGTTATCTCACGCTCAATATCTTTCCATCTACTAACTGTGTCAAGTTTTATCTCAGAGCCCAATATATCCGAGCCGTATTCATTCATATAAGCCTTATTGATTATCGTACATTTGCCATTTTCAAAGCTATGATATTCAAGTCTTGTATAAGTCTTTTCGTTCTTGGTAAATCTATCAACAAAAATACAAGATATGAGCTCACCAAAGCTGTTAAATTCAATCGGATATATCATATCAGCCTGCACACAATCAATAGCAATCTTGCCATCAGATATGAAAGGTTTAAAAGCCATAGAGCCTTTAGCAAGTGCATATTCAAGGTGTATTCTTATATTGTCCATAAGGTTTTGATAAGGCTCGTTCATAAACTCGGCTCTGTCACTTCCTACTATCTCTGACTTCATCTCGATTGTAGTTAGCCTTGCAAGTTCAGCAGCAATAGAGCATGGGAGCGACAAAGAGTAAACATCTTTCTTTACCCAATCAGGCTTACCCTCATACATCTTAGACCATAGCTTAATTGCATTTGCCATCTTATTTGAAATATTAATATCTACATTTAAAGCGTCTTTTACATTATCTTTACTAAACAGACCTTTCACCACCTTTTTAAAAAAATCAAACAGCCACATCTACATACTCACCAACCTTTTAGCATATCTCTCAATACTGTACTCCATAGCGTCAAGTGTATCTATATCAGACGAGCCGTCATCAAGTCTTACAGTCTTAATCTTCGTCTCATCCCATACAGCATTAGTCAATGCGTCCTTGACTGTATCAGCATTTAGGGTATAAAAAAACTTGTTTCGAGAAATAAGCCCCGCAACAAGTCTAATTCTATCAACTATTTCAATTTTACTTGCATTCCTAACACTTATATTAAAACCATTATCATACAAAGCTTTTTTAAGTGTTCTTATAAGCACTTGCTCAGCACTGTCGCAATAAATAGTATCGATATTGCTGTACATATCAAATACACGCTTAATAAAATCAATAAAAAGCATACACAGCTTATCAGAATCTGTATCAGCATCATGCCTTTCCGACACCAAAACAATAACTTCATAATCATTTGTAATCCCTGTAGCAACAAAGGCATGCTTAGATAAATTACCGCCAAAATCCACACCAACATTAATCATTTGTATTTTCTTATGCTTTAACTCTTCAAGAGATATAAAATATCTGTCTGGCTTACCTGCAAACAGTTTATATATTGCACCCTCAGCCCTTACCCATTGACCAAGTATGAAACGATTATAATAAACTGTTCCATAATACTCTTGTTTCAATGCAGTTACAAATTCATCAGTTAAAAACGGATTATCATCTATTGTGTAATGCTGATGATATATATTCGCCTTACTGTCCAAAAACTCCTTAAACCAGTGATTAGGACTGTCAGGATTGCAAGTACCGTCAAAGCATGAATTAGGCTTATCAAGTCTTGATTTAAGCATTTGAAATACATCTTGCGACCATGTCGTTATCTCATCACCATAACAATACTCAATTCCTGCACCTTGTATTCTTGCAACCTGATTTTTCTTATCAGCTCCAAGCACATATACATCACGACCAAATAACTTAGCTTTATTATTTGATGATATAGTACCGACAAGAGAGCCCCAAATACTTCGCATAGGTTCAAGGACATTTCTTTCAATCGTTCCTTGAGTATTTCCAAGCAAGACTATTAAACCATCACCCCTGCAAGCTCTTATTCTTTTTGGAATGATATAATAATCAAGATATGTTTTTCCCGACCTTGTAGCTCCTGTCTTTACATTCCAACGGCAATTACAGTTATTCCAGAATTCTTTTTGTTTATCACTTAGCTGCATCATCAATCGCCCCAAGTATTTTATCTAATTTATCAAGCTGTTCTTCTTCGACCTCAGACTTCTCAGAGAAAATTCTATATCTCTTTCCGAGTAGCTCTGCTGCCTTTAATCTTTCCTTTTCATCAGGAGTTTTTTTAACTGTTCTTGCCTCTGAGTATCCATCACCGCATCCCTCAACAACCACAATAGCCGATTCACTTTCTCCTCGAAGCACAGAAGTTAAATACTGCAAAACTTCTTCCTGCTTTGCAATTTTCTTATCATCAATCTCCTTAATCCTTTGGTCTATATACTGTTTTATATAAGGTTTTTTAAGGTTTTCCGTTGCTATTGTAAAGGCTGTCTTTTCACTATATCCTGCTTTCTTTGCAGCGTCTGTAGCATTCCCACTGATGATATATTCATCAGCAAATCTTTTCTGTTTCAGCGTCAATTTAATTGACAAATACATCACCACCTTTCGATAATTTGCATTAAAAAACCGCTATGCTTTTTACATAACGGTTTGATTTAGATTATTTGTTTTTATTAATATCCTGCAAGATTTGTAAACCTTCATATTACTAATCTATTATAATCTCATTAGAACACTGTAAGATAACTTAATTTTAGAACCAGGTTTTTGAAAAATATTTCGCATTAAATAATCTTCATCGCTTGCCTTTTCACGATCCTGTTTAACAAGAACTCTCCAAATATAGTTTAAATAATAATGTTCGATTACTTTCGATAAAAAATCATAATCTTTATCATTAAGTTCTTTATAATTTAATCTTTCTATTATAGATTCAGTAATAATAAGGCTATCGTTTGAGTTATTGACATCTTCCATTTTTCTATTAAACCCGTCTTTAAAATAAAATTTAATCGCTCTTCCTAACGCTTCTGATGTTTCTTTGTTTAAATCTAACATAGTTACCTCCAAAGAATTTATTTTCTATCTAATATCATTGTAACAAAAAAGCCTTGCTGTTAGCAAGACTAATTTGTCATTTTTGTCAATTAATTTTGGAGATTTCTAATTTTTCACAATACCATTATAGCATATGTTATAGTTGCTTTTAGTCGCTTCTTTATTTAATTCTTGTAATGCTTTTCCATGTAGTCTAAGCACCCAACTATAATCATAATTTAATCTTATAGCTATCTCTTCCCATTTTAGCTCTTCAAAGTATCTCATCTGAATTATTGAGTATTCAGTTCCAGATAATACATTTTTTACAAAATCATCTATATTTTTCTTTTTATTAATAAGGTTATCAATATCATTGTTTATCTCATGCTCTAAATCTATAATATTATTAACAGTATCTGTAAAGTCATTTTTTACACCACCTGTAATCTTTTCTTTACTATAGTCAAAAGCTCTAACTGTTGTGTAGTATTTTTTCAACTGCTCCATTTGTCTGATTTTGCTATCAATTATTTTTGAGATATTTCTCAAATCTCTTAACTCTTCTTTTATCCCCATTTATCCAACTCCTTTATATGTGCTTGATATGATTTTATATGCCTTTTGTTTTTCTTAAATCAATATTTCCATTCCTGTAATACTTTTTCTCTTTCTTTGCCTATTATTCCCAATTGTAGTCTTTGTTTTGATTTATGGTGTATTTGCTTTTTTCTCATCTCTTCACCGCCTCAATTCTTGCTTTTAAACTGTCAAGCAACGCTTGTTGTGCATTATCTTTGTCTTGCAATGCTTTTAATACATCTTCATCCCTGCCGCCTACAACAGATAAATGGTGTATAAAAACCTTATTTTTTTGTCCCTGCCTGTGTAATCTTTTATTAGCTTGTTGATAAAGCTCCAAAGACCAGGACAGGCCAAACCAAATAACGTGGTTACCGCCTTCTTGTAAATTCAACCCATATGCCGCTGATTGCGGATGCGCAAGTAAGACCTCGATTTTTCCGCTATTCCAATCATCCTGATCCTGCTGAGTTTTTAATTCTCTTGCATCCGGCAAGACCTTTAATATCCTATCCCTGTCATGCTTATAATTATAAAAAACAAGTGCACTTTGACCATTAAGCTTTTCTAATGTCTCAAGCAATACCTCTATCTTACAATCATGTATTTCATGTACCTGTCTATCTTCATCGTATATTGCGCCATTGCACAGTTGTAATAACTTATTCGAAAGTGAAATTGCTGATGGTGCACTTACAACAGTTTCCGGATCTATTTGTAATAGCATTTCCTTTTCAAGTTTTTTGTATTTTGCCTCTGATTTTTTATCAAGTCCTACCGGTATATCGTTGTATATGATATCAGGTAACTGTAAATAATCATCTGCACTCATAGAAATACATATATCTGATATCTGTCTTGCTATTAAATCTTCTGCACCAGGTTTGGCAGCATAATCTCTAATTCCTGTATTTGTTATTTGAAAAGAGTCAAGCCACCTATTTCTAAATTGCGTGATTGTCTTTCCCAATCTTTCTCCCTGGTCCAATAAATATATCTGCGCCCATAAATCCTGTGAAGTATTAGGTCTTGGTGTTCCTGTCAAGCCGACAAGCCTTGTTATTCTGTTCCTGACTAACTTCAAAGCCTTAAACCTCTTTGCACTATGACTTTTGAAATTTGATAACTCATCTATGATGACCATATCAAAGGGCCAGTTGTGATTGTAATACTCCACAAGCCAAGGCACATTCTCACGATTTATGACATAGATATCCGCATTAGTATTCAAAGCCCTCATCCTTGAAGTTTGGCTACCAAGCACCATAGATATTCTAAGCATCTTTAGGTGATCCCACTTTTTTTGCTCCTGGCTCCATGTTATCTCAGCAACCTTTTTTGGTGCTATTATCAATACTTTTCTTATTAAAAATCTATTATATTTCAATTCATTTATTGCTGTAAGTGATATTACAGTCTTGCCTAATCCCATATCTAAGAATAGGCCCAATTTTTCATCACTTATAACTCTGTTTATACAATACTGCTGATATGCGTAAGGTTTAAATTGCTTTTTCATGAATCATCTCCAAAAGTTCATCCACTTTTTCCTTGCTATCAATAATAAAAACCTTGAAATTTAAGTTTCTAAGCCTTGCTATTTGCAGGTCTTGTAAAGGCCTTGTAGTTTTACCCGGTGCTTTCAACTCAACAAATATCGCTTTTCCATCCGGCAAACATATCAATCTGTCAGGTACTCCATCATTTCCGGGACTGATAAATTTAAATGCTATGCCCCCAACTTTTTTTATCCTATCTCGTAATAAATTTCATATATTTTTTCTTATGATTTTCATTCTCAATACTCCATACGGCAACAAAGTCGATGCCGTTTTCTATACTATTTATAATTAGGTGTATTAGGCGTGTATATATACGCCTAATATGCCTATATTATATTATATTATATTTTATTTATTTTATATATTATTTATGTTACTTTGTTGCCATATAATAATAAATATAGTAATAATAAGGGTTTGACCGTCAACAAAGTCCGGCAACAAAGTCAAAAAGTTTGTTGCACTTTGTTGCCACCTTAAGCAATTCTTAAAAAACTTTGTTGACGCTGAAAGCATTGAAACTTCGTTGAAAGAAAAAACTTTGTTGCCACTTGTTTAAGATATTGCATTTCCAATACTTAGATAGTATTTTAAGCTATTTTTACCTAATGATACATTTTTAGTCCATTCTCAATTAGATTTTCTTTCTAAAGCCTCTTTGCTTACCATAAATTTTCCCAAATCTTGTTACACTTGACAATCTTTCCCAACCAGGTATGTTTTCAAGACAATGGTTAATTCTTATTGAATCCTGTCTTGACATAGGTCGTCTATCTCCTATCATCTCTCGCCATATCTCAGCTGCGCATACCTTATCCCTTTCAACCAATGTAAGATTTTCATTTCCAAAGCCGCCCCAAAAAGACTGCCTTTTGTTAATATCCCAATCATCCCAATTTACAGGTATTTTGTTAGATATAAACTCTTCAATTTGTCCTTGCATTGCATCGACTTCTCTGTGTAAGTCTCTTTTTTCATCTGCAATTTTTTCAAGCCTATCATCTAAGTATAAAGGCTCTCCTATCTTCCATCTGACCACTGCCTCCGCCCATAATTGATCGATATAATCACTTGTAAGGTCTTTTAATACTTTTAATTTAATCTTATCTTTATTGCAATCTACAGGCCAAAATCTGCGGTTTCCTGTAGGGTCCAAAAGATAGGTATAGTCATTAGTAGTTCCAAAGAAAACACATTTTCTTGGGTGCTTTTCTGTAGTTGATGCATAAGCAGCTCTATAGTGGTCCGTCGTTTGTGTTAAAAAACCTTTTATTCTTCTTATATCAGTCTTAGAAAAGCCTTCCAACTCTCCAAACTCAACTATCCATGTACCTTGTAAAAGCTCTGATGCCGACTTATCCTTAAACTCTTTAATACTATTAGTAAACCAATTTTTACCTAATCTTTCACAAAAAGTAGTTTTTCCAATACCTTGACTACCTTGTATTACCGGCATATAGTCAAATTTTACTCCCGGCTCCATCACCCTTGCAACTGCCCCGACTAAAATCTTTCTTGATACAGCTCTTGCATATTCATCATCATCCATACCGAAAAAATCAATAAACATTGTATCTAATCGTGGTACACTGTCCCACTGTAACCCAAGTAAATAATCTTTAACAGGATCATAAGAATTTTGCTGTATATAGTCGTCAAATGCATCTTTTATAAGTTCTTTGGTTCTAAATCCGAGTATCATCTCAGTATAAACTCTAAGCCCTGCATAATCTTCATCAGTCCAAGCAAATACCTTATTTTCATTTTTCCTATTGCCCCAAGGAAGAGGTGCAAAGCCCTCAATACTATCAGAAAAAGTATTCTTCTTAATTCTACCTTTTAACAGCGGGTCATTATTTAAGGCAATTAAAACATTGTAAGAAGACTTTATAGGCTGTCCTGTTACAGATGATATCTTTAAAAGTTTAAGCCAATTATCCGATTCAATTTTTGGCACTGCCTGACTTAAAATTACAGGCGTGTTTTCATTTTTATAAGGAAATTGAATAATATTACTTTTAATATCAGAAAATGCTTCTGTGGCTTTCTCATAGCGTTCTGTAGCTAATTTCTCCGAAATGCCTGGTAGCTTATTTACATACTTAATCATCTCTTGCCAAGATGGCAATTTATTTGTTGGAGTATCAGCCTTAGCATCTAAATCCATATCTCCAAATAAGTGGAGTCTTACCAAGTCAAAACTGTTACATAATTTTCCACTTGCAGGATCTGTCGCATGGTGTGAGTATAAAAACTTTCCATCTTGATATATAACGGCTCCCCCTGTAGTGGAGCCCCCACTGAATGTATATCTACCGTCTGTAGATTCTACATACTGTCCGGGTATAAGTTCATTAATAGCCCTGTAAATATCATAAGTTCTACAAAAAGCACCGACTACACCGCTTTTTTCTTCAGGGTCTCCTTGCTTTGTTAAACTGTGAGTAGTTACTGTAGTAACTCCAGGAACCTGTGGCCAAGATGATATATCTCTCCAATTTACATATCTGTTAAGTATGCTGTCAGCATCTATAAAAGGCATATCAGCAAATTCACATATATATTTACTGTCGAATGATGTGCTTGGCCAATACATAAGCCTCGACACTTCAAAGGTAGTAGGGTCGGCATACTGCATACCTATAAGACTCGCTGTCATTCTTGCTATCGGCTCATACTCATCAGCTGACATTATTCTATTTGTCGGTATTATAACTCTTAGTCTCGGCTTTATCGGTTCGTGCTTTCTTGTACTGTAGATGACATAACTACAACCCAAGCTACTTACTCTTTTTATTATCTCCTCAGTAGCATCACATGGTATACTATCAAGGTCCAATGTTACTAACGACCTTGATAGTACATTATTAGATTTGCGCCTGCCGTTTGATAAGCTTCCACCTACAAAGCCACCAACATCCTTTAGTTCATCTTGCTTAGACTTAGGATATCTCATATACTCAGCTAATGTTTCAGAAGATTTTATAGGTGTTTGAAGTTTTGAGATAAACTGCGACCACATCATTTCAGTATTAGTCCAAGTTATTGACTTTCTACTATTTCCTACTGAAATATTTATTTTCTTGTCATATTGCAAATTATATCCACCCCTTTAATCTTTCTTATAATACTCACTTTCAAAACCATCAGCTTTTAATAAAAGTCCTGGAGCCCAATTTATAGGCATTCCCATTATATTAGTTACATCTTCTAAATGTCTGCCATTTATAGGTTCTTCAATCACAACCTCATCATGTATGTGCATTACTATTTTAAAATTCTCTTGAAATAATCTCTTCATAGATATAATCAAGCAGTCTCTTGCTATTGCTTGAACTACATTTTCCACCCATCTACCGCCATACATGTCTATTCTTGACCAGGAGTTACTTTTTTGAGTGTCAGCAACGCCCATATAAGCTACTGCTTCTTTTCCAAAATTATTTATAACTAAATGCGGTCTGTCGTAAAATAACTTTCTTCCGCTTGGGAGTGTAATAGTCAAAAAATCCAAATCATTTGATACTTCTCTTGCAAATATTACACCATGCGGTAAATAAACTGCCTGACCTTTTACTGCTGTAAGTGCAGCATTCTCATATAAATACCATAAGTCAACAATTCTTGGATTGGCGGCTCTCCATCTTTTAACAAGAGTAGCTTTTAAATCATCAGGTATTTCGTTTTTTGCATCCATTCTTGAAATAGCACCTACAGAGCCTTGATATCCGCAAGATAGTTGAGCGACTTTCCCTTGCGCCCTATAGTGATAATTCTCATGACCTTTAACGATAGTTTCAATAGGTACCCCAAACATTTGAGACGCTGTAGCCTCGTATATTTTTCCGTGAGATGCAAATACATCCATAACCCATTTTTCATCAGCAAGCCAAGCTATTACCCTTGCTTCTATGGCAGAGAAGTCAGCTATTATAAATTTATGATTTTCATCAGGTATAAAAGCCGTTCTAATTAACTGTGATAAAGTATCAGAAATACTCTCATACATGATTTTAAGTCCGTTTATACTATTTTGTTTTACTAAGCCTCTTGCAAAATCAAGTGTATCTATATAATTTCTTGGTAGGTTTTGTACTTGCACCAACCTACCTGCAAATCTCCCTGTATGTGTACCGTAAAATTGAAATAAGCCACGAACTCTATTATCTTCGCATATACAATTTTGCATAGCTTCATATTTTTTCAATGAAGTTTTTCCCATTTCAGTTCTTAATTCTAAGAGTCTTGATACATTTTCATTAGAAACAGTAGATTTTAAGATTTCAACATTTTCTTTTGAAAGACTTGTTATCTCCTCACCTGTTTCATCTGTAAGCCACCCCTTAAGCTGTGCTACACTTCCGGGGTTATCTAATCCAGTCAGAGTCTTTGCCTCTTCCATAAGCGCCTCTTGATGCGTTAGACCTATCTCGATAGATTTTGACATCATTTCAGTATCAATAAGTACACCTGTGCCATTAATAACTCTATCTAATAACCAAGCACTTTGTTCTTCATCAGGCATTGGAAAGGCACTTAATTTTTTTAATATCTCCATTTCAGATACTACATCTTGAGCATTATACTCTTTGAATCTTTTCCATTTTTCTATCTCATGATAATAATATGTTCTTGTCCTGTGATTGTTTTTATTCGTAGGTTTTGTTGGAGTACAAAAAAGCTTTATCAATGCGCTTCCTGTAGATAATTTTTTCTTGTCTTCTTTAATCCCCATGGCATTACCTATCTTAGCAAGGCCTGCAGGAAAACCACAGTAAAGACCGTGTACCATTGTGCATCTCCATTGATATGTTGGTGTAAAAAAACCACATCTGTTCAGTGCGGCTATTTCAAAAGGAGCATTATATGCGTGTTTAATAATATTATCATCATTTAAAGCTTGTATTATTTCTGATGGGATTTGTTCACCCTCTGCAAGAGATATAACCTTTACCGGCCCAAAATCTATACTGTATGCAAATAATAGTATTTCAAAAGCGGGGGACTGTACATATCTGTACAATCCTGCTTTAGTTATATCTATATCAGAAAAAGTTTCTAAATCTATAGATAAATGTTCCATGTTAATACCCCATATTAGGCACTATCGTTTGACCTGTGATTGGATCTATTTGAGTAGGCATACCGTGTGGCATTGTTGCTTGATAAGTAGGATAAGGAGCCTGTGGTGCTTGATACTGTCCTTGCTGTCCAGGATAAGGAGCTTGTAATGGCATTTGTCCGAGTATATCTGTTTGTTGCCCTTGAGCTACCACTCCAAATACGTCATTAGCATCTTTTGCAACTCCTCCAAGCGCCTCTCCATCTCTTGTTTTTTGTATAGCATTGAGCCCACAGCCTATACCTTTTTTACCTGCAGCAAAATACGGGTAGAAGTTTATATAAACATGTGCATACATTCCGCTATACACCATAGCTTGATTTATTACAGGGTTTCTTTGTGCATCTACTACCTGTGGAGGTCTATCTTGATTAGCTGAGGCAGTTATTACATAGTGACCCTTACATTCAGGTCCAAATTCTGCACCGTCTGACGGTCTTACTCCATCTCCGTCATGCAGTGGATTAGGTATTACTGGAGGTCTTTGGCCATTCCACTTCTTAGATATTCCGTTTTGTGTTGCAGCTTCTATTGCTGATTGTATTCGCTGTAGCGTCGCTGTATCCGATTTAGGTATTAGTATTGTAGCTGAGAATTTAGGATCTCCCCCGCTTAAAGGTGCCCTTGCTGTAAATACATTACAATATGATAGTCTTACTTCACCTGTTACTACTTCTGTTTGAGTTAAATTTACTGACATTTTAATTTTCTCCTTTATCAATTATATTTTCAAATACATCAGCCTTATTAAAGACCGGTCTTTTATCATCACTTGGTGCAAGTGTAGGCTTGCCTTGAGGTTTTATAACAAAGCTACTTACTATACTTTTAAATTCTTTTTTACCAAGTAGCTTTTCTATTTGTGATAGAGAAAGAGGCTTTCTCTCATATAGCATTTCTTCCGGTGTTCCTGATTCGACAATTTTTTCAAAAGCCTTATCAGCATCAGAAAATACTCTTACGCTTCTTCCTTCCACTGCTTTCCAGCCCCGTATCTCTTTACCTGATAGTATTGCATTTAAGGCATAATCCTCAACAGCATTAGACCAAGAAACAAGCTCTTTGGCCTTAGCCAATATCAATCCTATCTCATCATCTGTTAATAGTGCAGGCTCTTCCTTGATAGGAAACACACTTATTATACTTTCAGCCTTTGTCCTACACTGTGCTTGAGCCTTACAGAACCTGCAATGCTCCCCTGCTTTAAAATCTCCTATTCCATCATAAGCAAGTTTTGCCTTAGGCTCTACTTCTCCCACAGCCCAAGATAAAAGATTAGCTGCACTTATCTCAAAGCAACTTATATTATCAAGTCTTGGTTGGAATATTGACAAATGCACAGTTTCTATCTGATAGAGCATAGAGTAAGCTTCTAATGCGCCAAGTGCATACAACATTAATTGAGAGTTGTTTTCTGCGCTTACCTGTACACCTTTCCCATACTTAAAATCAATGATATGCATATCATTACCATGTATCAATATGCAGTCGCAAGTACCATATCCATCCGGCACATATTTAGAAAAATCAATCTTCTTTTCCAATGCTATATACGGCTTTGATGGGTATTTCATTGCAACTTCTTTTATATATTCAAGATAGCTTTCAGTATACTCATCCATTTCATTTTGGTACAACTCATCTTTCTTAAATTTATTTAACTTAGATGTAAAAGTCCTTTTAGGTAGAGTTTCAATAAAATAATTTCTTGCTTTAAACTCCGCTATCTCATGTGCTAATGTACCTTCCTTAGCATAAGGCGAAGATGTATCAGGATAACTTTCTTCAAGCCTTGCAGAAGGTGGACAATTAAGCCACTTTTCCGCACCTGATGCAGATAAAACTGCATGCGCTCTTTCACTATGATTTATCATATCTTCGCCCCCAATGTTCTCAAAGCTGTTGCAAAATTTCCAAACTGTTCTTGAGGTAATTGAGTAAGAGCCTGTACCCCAAAACTTGCTATCAAGTTAAGCACATCTGCTTGCTTACCGCTATCCATAAGTTGCGTTGCTGCAAGCGCCAAATCCTGTTGAGTATAAGTTGGAACCTGTGTTTGTACAGGTGCTTGTGGTGCTTGCGGAGCTTGAACTGGTGCTTGTTGAGTTGGAACAGTAGGTGCTACCGGTTGCGGAGCTTGTACAGGTGGTTGTTGTCCTATAAACTGATTAACCGCAGGACTTAAATTTTCAGGCATCTTAACCGGTACAGAATTAGGCATAGACTGTTGTATAGGTGCTTGCGGTGTAATAGCTTGTGTGGGTTGTTGTATTGGCGGTGTAGCGTAGATAACAGATGCTTGTTCTATCATTGCAGGTTTAACACTGTCTATCATAGCTTGCTTTATACTATCACCGATACTCCATGCAATTTCAGTTAGTAAGGCGTTGAATTCTTTATCAAATATTATTTCTAATTTCATAATTTCCTCCTAAATTTTTTCTAATAATCTTAATATTAATTTGCCAATTTCCACTCTTTCATTAAAGCCTGTTGCACCCTCAAAATCTTCTATATATGTGTTAAGCATCTTTTGGTATATATCTCTTTTGAAGTGTGCTTGTTCTGCTATCTCCAAACTTTTTTATAGCAGAGTCTCTTTCTTTCAAAAACACATAAGTCTTTTTTGCCATCTACATAATCTATCTTTATATTTCCTTTTTCAACTAATCTTTCAATATATGTTGACGCATGACCTCTTTGTATATCAAGAGCTTTCCCAATCTCTGTAGGTGTGTCTGTAGGATGCTCTCTTATATATTCAAATACTTTATCTATTAAAGTCATCTTGATTTTTTCCTTTCAGTGAGTTATAATTTATATATGTTAAATATTTTTGTTTGCTCTTATCAGAAATTGCCGTTTCTGTAAGAGCTTTTTATATACCTGCAAGTTAGTCACATCCTTAATTTGTAATTATCTTTCAAAGCAATCCCTATAACCATATCCACTATTCCAACCTTTAGAGTAAGCCTTACTCTTAAGTGTATTAACATACTTTACATCATGCTTAGCTTTTTTACTAAGTTAGATACGGCTATTGACTTCATTATCCAACCTGCTGTAAAAGATAATACTGCAATTCCTGTTAATATAATATATGCCATCATTATTCTTCCTCCTCTATTAGTTGTATTTTTAAACTTTTGTTGTTTCGAAATAAATATCCTCCATCATCTATAGTATCTATATTAAAAGCCATTGTCCCATCTCGACATGCTTTAAAGTAATAAGCCTTAATATTATCATAATCAAAATCCATATTTAAACCATTCAACTCCATTCTTAGAATTCTTTTCATCTTTATTTCTCCTTTTTAAATACTTTGTCGAGCTCATATAGATCATCCCATACAGCATCTACTTCTGCTCTAAGTTCTGTATCATCTTCGATTTCGTCTTGATATGACTCAATAGCCATAGTCAAGATATCAAGCTCTCTTTTTGTAAGTGATATAGTTACTTCTTTTACTTTCATCTTGCTATCTCCTTGTTATTACTCTATGTTCTTGTAAATCCACCTTAGCACTGCTTTCTCTTTTCTTAAACCACTCTATAGCCCTTTGTACATCCACATAGTATTTCCTGCCGAGCTTCACACTTGGGAAGTCTACTATGCGTACTATGTTATATGCTGTGTAATAAGTAAGACCGAATATCCTCATAAATTCTTTTACAGATACTCTCTTTTCAACTTCCATATTAGCTCCTTTCTAAGCTGATTCTTTTTCTATAAGAGGTACAATTCCGTTATTTTTAAGTAAATCATATATGAATAATCTACCTTTTTGAGTCCAATAAGTGTGAACAGCTGATCCCTGTGTTCCATTAGGTCTGCTGTAGTTATGTGTTTTTGTTTGAGTATATCCTTTGTCTTGATACTTGGAGTATAAGAACCAGACTCCACTTTGTTTATATTGAACTCCCAAATCATTTAATTTATTATTTAATGTTTTAGCAGACATCCCATAATCTTTTGATATTTCTGTTACTGATAAAAGGTCTTTACATTGAAGTATTAAATCAT
>ENA-OOPD01000006-OOPD01000006.1-human-oral-metagenome-genome-assembly--contig:-NODE-6-length-18145-cov-11.433622_pt1 | contig 18145 bp, 19 predicted proteins | sample MGYA00245294_ERZ501130 | MGnify/ENA primary metagenome ERZ501130 (study PRJEB25959, sample SAMN05335007) | human oral metagenome | host: human-associated | place: USA: California | collected 2014-04-04... | reverse complement strand
AAAAAAAATTTACTTTTTTTATTTAAAGATGTATAATAGATTAAACAATATATAGAAAGGAGTTTTTTATGAAGTTAGGAGAATTACTAAAATCGTATAGAACAGAGCATAAGTTATCGATGGATGCTTTTTGCGAATTATCCGATTTAACAAAGGGATACATTTCCATGCTTGAAAAGAATGAACATCCGAAGTCAAAAAAGCCCATTATTCCATCTTATGAGACAATAGAAAAAATTGCAAAAGGCATGCAAATTTCTGTAGAATCTTTAATTAATATGCTTGATGATGATCAGGAAATTCAAATCAATTCTACTCCTGCTCGACTAAAATCCATAGCTCCCACCACCTCCCTCCCGGACGCTTCGGATTTGCTCACACAGCAGATTACAGATAAAGTAGTACAATTAACCAACCAAAATAAAAAAATCGTGCTACGGACGTCTGAGGAGCTTCTGGAGAGCCAAAACGAAGAAGAAACGAAGATAAACGAAGTATCGGAAGTCATTCAGCTATATAGTTACGACTACTACGACCACCCAGCTTCTGCAGGGACAGGCCAGTATTTGAACGATGTGCGAGTGGAACGGATTGAGTTACCAGTAGATGTTGACGCTGATTTTGTGATTCCAATCAAAGGGAACTCTATGGAGCCAGACTATCACGATGGCGACCTGGTATTCATTCAAACCAGCGTGGACTTAAATAACGGTGTTATCGGAGTATTCAACTACAACGGTGATGCTTATATCAAGCAGCTAGTGATTGATAAAGAACAAGCTTACTTACATAGTTTAAACCCAGCGTACAAAGATATGCCAATCACACCAGACACCGACTTCCGAATTATCGGTGAAGTCGTGGATTTGTATAGAGGTTAGAGAATGGACCAAAGTGCGCTATCTTATTTGACAAAATGATATATATTTGATAATATATAGTTACCAACCTAGGAGAATTCTAGTGCAAATAATCTGGTTGGCACAAGCTGCCACGCAGAAACGGTAACTATAAATTTAGTTACCGTTTTTTGTTGAATAATAAATAAAAAATCCTCACACTCTCCGACGGCCATCTTTGAGTATGAGGAACTTCTGTATAAGAAACAACCATTCAAAAGGTCGTTTTCTTATACCCATTTTATCAGAAATGAGGGTAAAAATCAATGATTGGAAAATACCAAAAAAATGGAGTCACTGCTTACTATTTTAAGGCTTATCATGGAATAGATCCACTCACAAATAAGAAGATAGTTACTAAAAGACGAGGTTTTAAGACAGAGCGAGAAGCTAGACTTGCTGAAGCTAAATGTTTGACCGAGTATGAGAAGAAAAGTTTTAGGTCTAAAAATACCACTAGCACTTTTAATCAGGTTTACGAAGTTTGGAAAGAACATTATAAACATACTGTCAAAGAGTCTACTTACGTCAGCCAAGTAAATGTTGCAGATAAATGGATTATCCCTAATTTTGGAGATAAACCAATAAATAAAATCACTCTATCTATGTGTCAGACTCAAGTTAATAAATGGGCTGATGAATACAAAAGATTTTTTGGGATCATCAGCATAGCAAATCAAATCTTTGACTATGCTATTTCAATGGAGTTGATTGAAACGAATCCAATGAGAAAGACACTGAAGCCTAAAAGACAAAAAAATAATACAGATGAACTAGAAAAATTCTACAACAAAGAAGAATTGCAGGAGTTTTTTAAAATCGTTGAAGGCTTCGACGATACTGAAATGCTGACGTATTTTAGATTGCTTGCATTTACAGGTATGAGAAAGAATGAAATCAGCGCTCTGAGATGGTCTGATATCGACTTAAAAGATGGACAGATTACTGTCAACCAGACACTGGCCAAAGGTGAAGATAATAAACTTATTTTCCAAACCCCGAAAACAAAAAAGAGCGCTCGTACAATTACTCTAGATAAAAAGACAATTGAAGTTTTGAAAGAATGGCACAAGTTTAGTACTAAAGGACTCCTTTTTAAAAACGAAGATGGAGGACCTAAAAGTGTAGTTCATGTTAACAATATGTTGAACAGAATTTGGAGAAAGTATCCTGATTTCAAACGAATTACTCCTCACGGATTTAGACATACACATTGCTCCCTGCTCTTTGAAGCTGGAGCCACTATCAAGGAAGTGCAGGAAAGGCTTGGTCATGAGAACATCCAAACCACTATGGACATATATGCTCACGTCACTCAAAAAGCAAAGGATGAAGTGGCTGATAAATTCGCAAACTATATAGGATTTTAAAAATGGGTACCAAAATGGGTACCAAAACAAAAAATAGGCTCTCCGAAAACTCGGAAAGCCTTATTTAATGCTACTTCTAGCGATTATTTTGCGATTGGGTAAACAGAAACTTGTTTTATAACTAAAAGTATTTAAAATATGCAATAGTGTTCAAAAGCTTGAAAAACAAGGGTTTTAACAGATGACATCCTAATTAAATATTAAATAAAAAACTATTCTGGGTACCAAAATGGGTACCAAAACCGTGATTTTTTCACGGTCTAAGTGACAAACAAAAAAACGCAAGCGTGAGCTTGCGGTCTAGTGTAATAATTTTTTAGTTTCTATTTTTATTTTTCTTCTTTTGGTTTATCAACTACTGTGATAAGTCCGTCTGGTTCAGTTTTGAATGCTGGGTCTGTGTGAAGTTCACCGTTTGCCTTCAGATAGTACCAACCTTCGCCTGATTTGATGAATTGCTTAGATAGCATATAACCATCTTTTTCTTCCATAAAATACCAGGTTTCACGATATTTCACCCAACCAGTAGCCATACGACCATCTGATTTGAAGAAATACCATCGATGATTAAGGAACATCCAGCCTGTAACCATTGCGCCACGTTTATCAAGATAAAACCAGTCTTTACCATCATTAAACCAACGATTGATTAAGCAATAACCACGTTCATCAAAGTAGAACCATTCGTTGTTGATTTGCTTCCAGCGTTTTGTTGGATAAGAGCCATCTGACTCTTCCCACCACCAGCCATATTCGTTACGTTTCCAGCCAGCTTCAGATAAGCCGCCTTCGATGTCTTTCTTGAATTGCTCACGACTGATTCCCCATTTTGCCAGATAAGGATATGGATCCACATGGTCGCTTGCATTTCGCGGCTGGTTGTACGTGCAGAATTCGTGAGTCTTGATTCCTGCTAAGCTGTCCGAGTCTAGCGTTTTCGGAATTCCTGCTTCATCAGCAAGGTTGCGCAAAAGCTCAACATAGAGCTTGTAATCGCGCATGAATTCTTCTTTGGTTTCATGACTCTCAATCAATTCTACTTGTCCGTAGCCTTCAACGTTCCAGCCACCGCCTACGTCCCACGCACCACGATCAGTGTACCAGGTTTGCATCACACGACCGTTACCAACAACGTGCGAAAAGAAACCAGAATCAGCTGGTCTGCGCATGTGGTAGTCCGCCTCATTTTGAGCGGTTGAGTTGCGATTACCCGTTGAATGAGCGTGAATTTGACGATAGGGTTGCTCTCCAACTTGAGGTAAGTCAGTTCTTAGTCTACTTGTATCAATATCCATTATTGTTCTCCTTCGTTCTTGTCATTTTTGTCGCCAGATAAACGCTCAAATGCCTTGATGATAGGTTGGAAGATGGTCACATTCCCTTTCAACTTACGGTAATTTTCGATGAGTGACTGGAATGTGAAAAGTAAATATCCCAGGTAAATCGAGTATAGAAATGCGAACCCTGTCTTCTCAGGTAGCAAGACAGACATCGGAATCAATACCATCAACAAGAGGACCCCTAGAATCTTTCGAATCAGGCCGTTAATGCCAATCTTACTCTTGTATTCAATTTCTGGATTTGCAATCGCTGCGAAGGTTCCTGATGCAAAATCTACGATTTCTAGAATCACAATTAAGCCTAGCGCATACAATACTAAACCATCTTCTGTTTGAATCAGGCTTCTAAAAAAGTTAAACAATTCAAATTTCATCTATTTCTCCTATTCTTTCCCTTCAAATTTCCAAGCGACACCCGTTCCGTTTTGTTCCAAAGTACCATTTGTCACAAATGCGCTGACAGGCTCACCATTATAGGTAAATTCCTTATTAAGTTGAACCAAGATGCGCTTGCCTTCACCGTTGACCTCTACGTGTTCAGGGTCTTCAATGGTAATCAGGTCATGTGGTAAGTAGGTCTTACCAACTTCAGCCAGAGGAATCAACTCAACTAACTCCTTGTAAGTCGTGCCATAAGCGATATTCTTGCTCATGACCGAGTTCAAGACCATGATATGAAGCAATTTACCGCTCAAACGAGCGTTCTCTTGAGTCTGCTTAACAAGCGTAGAGAGTCGATTCTGTTCACTCTCATTCTGAGCAATCTTCTGATTGGCCTGTTCAAGCTGCGCCTGTGTTTTGACGATTGCTGCTCCTGGATCTAGCTCAGCTTTTAGGATGTCCAGCACATCTTGAATCAAGACATCTTCTGGTTCGTTTGTACGATCTCCAGGGAACGATCGTGAGTTAGTGCTGTAGCGATTTCCTTCTGATAATTGAATTTCTACCACGGTCTCAACATTAGAACCAGAAATTCTTAAGTACGGTTTTGTTGATAGATTATACCCATTGATTGCCATGTTTATACTCCTTCTGCTGGTTTAGTTTGTTCATCAAGCAGAGCTTCCAGCTCATCCACTCGTGCTTGAAGTCTTTGATTCTCTGCCCTTTGCTCATTCAACTGAATACTCAAGAGATTACTTGTAATCATCGAATTTGTTGAGGCTGTTGACATTTCACTAATTGTCATTTGTAAGGCTTGGTTAAGCTGTTCTGCGTTCATTTTCTAAGTTCTCCAATCTGTGTGTAAGTTTTTGATTTTCAAGAGCAAGCTCCTGAATAGCTTTGAGTGCAATATTGGTCAATCTGAGATTGTCTAGGTTCAGCGTATCTCCATTCTCATAGACGAGCGTAGAATCCACTGCTTGAACCTCTTGAGCGATCAATCCAATCTTCGTGTGTGCTTGTCGTGGTCTATCTTCTTGCTTCTTCCAGTCGTATTCCTTGAACTTGAATTGCTGGATGTAATCAAGAGCCTTGTGCTTGCAATCAACGATATTTTCTTTCAGACGTCTGTCCGAAAAATGCTGATTGACTATTGTCCACAGACTGTACGCTTTACCGTTATAACTATAGTAAATATCATTTCCTGAACCACCAAAATCCATAGAAACAGATGAATTCCAATAGCCAATAGTTGCTGTGCTTGATCCATCGATAGACCCTTTTCCGGTCTTAAACCAGCCAATTCCGTTCGCTTTGATGTATCCCTCTACTGTTAATAGGAAGTCATCACTATCACTTGCAGTGTTTCCAGTAGTAAAATCTGAATCTTTGTAAATAAATAAGCCGTAAGGAACATTCTCGCCACGACCATAAGAGCCAATGAACTGAACACCCAACCCATCTTTGGAATTATAGTCTCGTGGTACGCTAATCTGTAAACCACCATTCACTGTATCAAACGAACCGTAAGAACCTAGTTGGATTTTAGTGTGCCCTGTTAAAGTTCCACCAAATATATTTGCCCCTCGAATCGTTCCACCGTAAATTCGATCACCGCTTAAAATACCTGAACGAACCTGACTTGCATCAATCGCAACACTCTGAACACGGTTAATAAAGGCTTGCTTCGCAAAAAGCTGACTCAAATAAGCTTCATTTGCGACAAGCTTATTAAATAAAGCCTGGTCAACTTTCAATTTTTCAGCCGTGACAGCTTCAGCATCCAAAACTACAGTAGTCACCGAACCAGCTTCAAAATTGGCTGTCTTCAGCTTATCAACCATAGCCGACTTGATAACTGCCTTATCAATCAAGGTTTCGCCAGTGATGTGAGTCAGTTTACCGTCAAATCGGTTATACCCATTAGCACCAAGATTGATTCCAGAGATGATATCTCCAGCTGAGTTGATGTTTTGAATAGCCCAGGAACCAGCCAATTGACTCTGAACCGAGCGAATCGCTTCGTCTGTGTCTTCGGGAGCTAGTGTGAATGATGTCGCATTACTTCCTTTTTCTAGCTTAATTTCTGAAATGTAAAGGTTGATTGGCTTGTTCGGCTCACCAAAAAACATTAGATTGATTTCGTCAACATCGACCGGCAATTCTATTGGTATTTGAATCTTATTATAGATATCCCATTTAATTTCACTATTTTTTATTGGTCTCCAAAATTGAGAAATATTTTGTCCGTTTTTTCGATAGTGAAGTCCAATTGTGAGCCCACTGAACGTGCTTTCTCCGTTTTTTAATACCAAAAATGACAATGTGATTTTGTCATTTTTTTGAGCTTCGATTTTGAACGTCTGTTGCAACCCATAATGCTGCAGCGACCCAGCTGAACCATAGATATGAACACCTGATTTTCTAAAATTCGTCTTCGAGTGCTCATAGTTGAAATTCAGACCTGAAATATTGGTTTCTCTCCAATTTTTCGACTTATCTCTAAAATCAGCATTCTTCACATAGTTTCGGCTATCGCCGACATTTTTAGCAACTTCAACCTGGAATAGCTGGCTTGTCATAGCCATGCGAGCGACATTATTCGAAATCACATTGTCTGTACTGCCAAGGATTCGCTCATATAACTTGCTTGTTTCTTGTACACGCTGGAAGTCAGTTACTTCTACTTTTTTTGCTAACTGATTTGCCACATTAGCAAATTGGTTATCAGAACTAGCTTTGTTATTCGTTACTTGATTAGTAAGGTTTGCGATCTTGCTATCAGTTCCTTGCTTTTCAGTTGTGAGACGATTTGACAAGTTACTGATTTGGCCATCTGCAACCTGCTTATAAGTCGTAACTTGACTGGAAATATCCGTGAATTTCCCATCGACTGTCTGCCGATAATTCGCAAGTCGAGTTGTAAGTTCATTACTTGCATTTTTCTTGGCTTCTTCGATTCGTTGGTTGATTCCGCGGACATCTTCTTGATAAGTTTCTTTACCTACATAATCCCTCGTGACTAGCTCACGGACAGCTGTGACTTGCTTTGCACTCTCATCACGAGAATATTTTCGTAAGGCTTCTTGTCGCTGACCATCTTGGCTGACATAGGTTTCAACCGTCGCCAATTTAGCAGATAGACCTCCTGCAGTTTTCTGAAATTCAGATTTGGCAACGACAAGGTCAGTCTTCCCATCTTCAGGAGCAGGACCTGCATCTATACGAGTCGAGCTTCTGGTCAATTCAACCTTGCGAAACGCTACATGGCCAATCTCGTTATAGCCCAGAATGATTCGCCAGAAGTCAAAATTATCAGGCTTGGTCAATGCTGGGATAGTGACTTGATAAGTCTGCCAGCTAGGCGTGAGGGTGAAATTACCATACATGATTTCAGGATTGCCAGGTGCTGTTCGATTAGCTCTCAATGATACCCAGACATTTGAAGAACCAGAGTAGCAAATTCCTTGAAACGAAAGCGTATAAGTCTCGCTAAGTTCCAACTCAAGAAGTGCTGTAGAATTCTTACCCGAAGCTTGACTCCCTTCTTTCGAATGGATTTGCATCTGCTTCCAAATATTAGTCGTACCTTTGACGTTGTATTCTCCGTTTGCAATAGTCCAATCTTGTGGACTACTGTCACCTTGGCTATATTGCCAAAGACCTCTTGAGAAATCATAATCTTCAGCATAGTTGCGACTACCGACTTTCATCTTCGAAAATTCTTCTCGCAATTTCCCAGCTTCAGCCACGACCAGAGTCTTATCTGCCTTGTCTTTTGTTACATTCAAGATTTCCTGACGAATCGAACCAGCACGCACTTCAAATTCAGCCAGACTCAACTTCTGATTTAGCTTGTTCTGCGTGTTTGTTTCAAGGCTCTTCACAGATTGCCTAATATTTTCAGCAGTCACATTGAGTGAGCTGATATCCGCTTTGGTTCTAAGACCTTCGGTCAGACGGTTCACACCAGCATCTAGTGCATCAGCACGCTGTTTGAAGTTGGATTCAATTGCTGAGACACGGTCTCCTTGATTTCTATGCGCAACCTGCACACTCGCTATCTTACTAGTCAGCTCTTCGGCTGTCTGCGTGAGTTCTGACTTGCTTGCCTTGCCATTAGCTAAGTTGGTCAGCTCTGACAGTCTGCGAGTCGTGCTCTGCTCAAACGTTGACTGAGCTGATTTGACGCCAGCTAGTTCTTTTTTGGTCTGAACAAGTGCTTCAACTTGCTTGGAAATCTCAGCTTCAGCCTGCGCTTGTTTCGGCCGGATATCATTCGCGACCGTCCGTTTCAGAACGTCCAAATCGCCCAACAAAGCCGTCTGAGCGCTCGTAGCCTGTCTCTTAAACTCATCAAGTTTGGCAATCGAATCCAATCCAATCCGCTTGGCCTCCTGAGCGAGTAAGCTGCTTGCGCCAGCGTTTCGCAAGGCTTCTTCAGCCCTGCGCTTAACTTCTTGTAATGGGCCGTTGTCAAAGCTGTTGAAACGCTGATTGATAGTGTCAGATAGTTCTTGCTTGACTTCTTCGGCTCTTGCTCTTGCAAGTTCAATACCGTCAGAAATTTCCTGTCTAAGCAATCCAGCCTTATGATCAAAGTCTAAGTCAGCATTTTGAAGAGCCTTTTCTAGGGAGATTTCTTGTGCGGTTCCTGCCACACCAAGGATTGCATCAGCTGCGCTAGATAAGCCACCAGAAGCTCTAGAACCACCAGTTCCTGCCTTATCATCAAAAGTCAGAGAGATATATTCTTCCTTCAAAGCGTCGAACTCATAAGCAATAGCTTTCTTGAATGCATCGACATTATGCTTCCAACTCTTAAGATTGACCGTGTCGCCCATATGGACCACTTGCCCATCAAGTTCATAAGCTTCAATCTTGATAGCATCAGAGACCTTGTCAATGCCCTCATTTGAGAACTTAGACTGTGCCCACTTCTGCAACTCTTCAACAGTTTTAGCATTGTTGTTCTCATACTCTTTTTCATTGATATAAGGATAAGAGTTAATAAGAGGACTATCAACAGTCACTCTAATAGTCGTTTCCTTTTCAGCGCCTTCAGGCTTAAACGTCGATTTAGCATGGATTCTTGTGACAACATTCTGACTGTTTTTTGTGCGTTGGTAGTCCTTCAGATTTTTGTGCGTTGTAATAACAACACCACGATTCTCGCCACGACTCTTCTTGACAGTCATCGCAAAGTTATCACGAACCAGCTCACCTTCCCACGTCCCGACGATACTATGCTTGCCATCAAGCAATACAGAGTACAGAGTTTCTGTTTCAGTCGTATTGAAGGTCCTACGGTCCTGGATATCGCTATTGAAAGAAAAATCTCCCAAAGCGGTTTTGGTGTTTTGAACCATGCGAGAAAGAGCCATGCCACAGCTCTGACTAGTCACACTTACTGGTGTGATAGAACGTTGCATCACATCATCTGAAATGTGATAGGCTGTGATTTCAAGATGGTCATTGTGCTCAACAGGTTTCTTGATACGAAATAGCTGCGCACCAAGAACAGGAGTCGGCGCTTTTATCAGCATATCTTCTTGGATGAGCTGATAAATACCAGAGTCGGAAATGGGATATTTCACAGTTAAGGTGAAATCGCCATTCATGGTCTCTTTAACAATCGCCGAAGTCGCTTCATGAAGTGGCTCTCCGTTCCACCGAACGGTTCTCACATCTTTATTAAGTAGATAAAGCAATTATGCCCACCCCCAAACCGTTTCGATTTCAAGCGATTGAATACCTTGACCTAGAACAACACCAACATTCTTCACTTTCGCTGGATCAACTGTGATAAAATCGCCTGACCATTTCACTGGCTTCCCTGTTGTCGTTTTAAAACTAGGATTGTCAGGATTATTGACCATCACAAGCGACTCAGTGAGTCGTTCAAGACGGATGACCTGACCAGCGATTGTAAACGAAGTCTCAGCAGCACTCTGGCCACTGATTGTGATTTTAGGAAAAGCAAGAGCAGAACCTTGCACGGTTAAAGTTCCACTTCTTGTCAATCTCTGTGTATCAGTGGCTTTGAAGTATTTGGTAGGGTGACATGTGAATTTTACATCCACCGTCCATGCACCAAAATCATCTTTAATAATTTTGAAATCATCCACTTTATAGCACCAATATTTCACGCTTGGCTCTTGTTCATTCTCCAACCAAAATTTTTCACGATTTAACAGAGAAGAAAAACGGTATAACTCTTCATCTGTTGGGTTAATTAAGCTGATATGATAGCTTTTTTCAATCAACCTACGATGCCTATTTGATTGAACAATTGCACCACTGATCCCATCATGTTCTAAAATACTAGTTTTTGAGGAGGATACGATGACTTGTGGTCGTGTTTCAACCAGAATCTCACATTTAAATGATGATGTTTTCACTCCGTCGATGGTTAACTCATTAATTTTTGTCATGCGAAACCTCCTCTCAAATTAGTTTTTCTTTGTAGTTCTTCAGCAATACGTGTTCCAACTGCGTCAGCTAGTCTATTCAAATCCGCTTCTTCTCGGATGGTCACCCCTGAGAAGTTTACATTGATGCTATTCGATGTATTCATCGTATTAGCAATACTTTGTCCAATTGCACCAAGAGTTGACTTATTGAGTGGAAGGATTGCTTCTGCGCCAGCTTCTCCACCAACCATTGCTCTATTTCCATTCATTCCAAATAAAGTTGGTTTGGTCATGATACCACCCTTCGCATACCACTCAATACCGATGCTTGGAACGCCCTGACTTAACCAGTCCAATGGGTTGGCTGAACCACTTACATAGAAGTGTGGTAATGGAATGTGCGGCCAACTGATATTGAAATTAAATAGATTTTTAATAGATTGGATAGCGTTAGATACTGCATTTTTAGCACCATCAATAGCATTTGAAATAGTTGATTTGATAGAGTTCCAAATATTGCTAGCAGTAGATAAGATCCCATTGAAAATATTAAAAATTGAACTTCCTAAATCTCTGAACAAGTTTGAACCCATAGTTGTCAAGTTTGTCCATAAATTCGAAAGAAAAGAAGTGAAATTCTGCCACAATGCCTGTGCACCTGTAACTAGATTTTGGAAAATTCCAGTTACCCCGGCCACAAAGCCAGTCCATAATGCTTTTCCTATCTCGATAATGTTCGTCCATAGATTTGAAAGCCATGTAACTAGCGCTTCCCATGCTCTTATTGCAGTAGTCGATATCTGTGACCATAATTCTGAAATCCAAATTGCAAATCCATCCCATAAATTTTGAAGCCATTCGGATATCTCTCCCCAATTCATAATTGCCTGTATGATTAGAGTTATGATGGCAATAGCAGCAACTATTGCTGCGATGACAATCCCGATTGGAGCTCCTATGGCCCCAATCGCAATAACAATTGGAGCGAGAGCCCCAAGTAAAGTCATAACGGCCGTTGTAACAAGTCCAAGAATAACGATTGTTTGTTGATCGGTTTCGTTCAAACTGGTAAACCACTCAACAGCCTTATCAAGTAAGTCAATAAGTGGTTCCAATGCTGGAATAAGGGTTTCTAGCAGTTTACCGCCGACTTCGGCAAGTCCTTCTTTCGCTTTGTTGGAATATGTTGTTAGTTTATCAATCGGATCTATCGTCTCATCAAATGTTGTCGAGACAGTCCCTGATGAGGATTTGGCTGCTTCAGCTAAATCATTAAAGCTAAATGCCCCACGTTGTATTGCATCTACCATACGTGGTGCAGCCTTGCTCCCAAAAACTTCCGAAGCAATACTCAAAGCTTTTGTTTCACTAGTTGAATTCTGTATTGCATTGACAGTCTCGTTCAATCCGTCCGTCAAGGACTTCCCATCTTTTGCATAGTTTACTGCGGCTTTTGAAAGAGAAGATAAAGCAGCAGAAGAGTCAATCCCGCTTTTTTCAAATCTACCAATTAATGTTGCTCCCTCTTCAAAAGATAATCCCAGCATCTTAATCTGTGGAGCTCCATCTATGGCTTTTTGGAAAATTGAATCATAAGATTGACCTGTGTCCTGGCCCACTTTGGTAACTGAGTCCAATACTCTTGCTAAATCCTCATTGGATAGTCCATAAGCATCGATTGCTTTCTTGGCATTTATTGCAGAATTTGAAATATCTTCTCCAGTTATTTTTGAATACTTCAATAAATACTCTGCTGCAACTTTCAAAGTATCACCAGTAAGCCCAAATTGTGTATTGAGCTCACCAACTGCATCAGCAGATTCTTGAAATGTAGTCGCTGGTAACGATGTGGCAATTCCTTTTGCAATTTCCTGTAGTCCTAACAAGGCCTCCCCGGTCAGTCCAGTTTTTGTTGTAACAGTATCCATTGCTTCGTCAATCTCAGACCATGCATCTACTGTTTTTTACCAGCATCAACCATTTTTTGACCTAGTTGCCCTGCCTTTTCAGCAACGTTCATCATTACGTCAGCTTTTAGGTATCCTGTAGCTTCCTTAATGTTTCCTGTTGCTGAACGGCTCGAATCCCCTAGATTCCCCATTGCTTTATCTATCTTTAAAACTTCAACTTCTGCTTGCCCAATTTCATTTTGAAGTTGTCGCCATTCTTCTGTGCCGATTTTTTCCTTTCCTAATTCCGCTTGTTTCCGTTTCAACTCCTGGACCTTGTCCTTGGCTAATGAAGATTGTTTACTTAATAACTTCATTTTTTGTTCGGACAACTCTACATTTTTAGGATCTAATTCTAGCTTCTGGTTGACGATGTCAAGTTCTTTTGCGACATTGTTGATTTCTTTATTGAGATTTAAAATAGATTTTGGATTTCCGACATCCTCTATTCTTTTCTTTGTTGATTCCATAGCTCTATCAACAACTTTCATTTGAGATTCTACTTTGGCAATCTCAATCTGTAGTTTGTTCCACTGTGCTGAACCAACTTCTGATTCTCCAAGGGCTTTTTGTTGTTTTTTGAGCTCAAGTATTTTGAGAGCACCAAGACGGGCTTGTTCTTGTAAGTTTGTTAATTTTCTAGTTAATAGTTCGACGTTGTCTGGATCCATTTTCAATTGTTTATTGATATTTGTGAAATCCTTTTTCAAACTTGCAAGAGCGCTGTTGATCCCTTTTACAGATTTTTCAAATTCAACTGTATTAGCTCCAAATTTTACATACAGCCCTTCAAATGTCTCTGCCATTGATTCCCTCCTTTCATTTTTAGTTAGACATTACATTTAGTAATTCTGCGTTTGATAATGTTTTCTTCTCATTTTCATTGACACTCATTTGATGTAATGTCCCCATCAAATAATTAAAATGTTGACTTTCTGCCCAAAAAACATCCATCCGATTTTCAAAAACAACCTTATAAATTTTTTCAGAAGTTATGACTTCTGTTGAGGCTTTTTTCTATCTTGAGGTACTTTCGCTCGGCTACGATTAAATTCATAGAATAAGTCAGAGAAGAAGGTGATGTCTAGCAAATCGCCAAACCACGGAGCAAGCGAGGCTGTTTCTGCAGTCATTTCATTCTGGACTAATCGTCCGTTTTCGACTTCTCCGTATAAACAAGGAATCACATCTGTCAAGAAATTCATAAAATCAGGGTCCATTAACAACGGTAATAGCTGAATCTTCTCATCATCAGAAAGGTCTGATAATTCAGTTTTGATTCCAGTTTTAGAAGCAAGTTGCGTATACACGCTAATTGCTTTTTGATTGTCGTCAAAAAAGTTTCTTCCAGTCCGTTGTTCATACATTTTGATAGCAGGCAGAGAATAAAGAAAGCGCACCGTTTTGGTACGCTCTACTTCTTCCCCGTAGCTATCAAAGGTAATAAATGATAGCTCTTTTTTAATCATATTAGCCTCCTGGCACGATGGCTGTTGTTCCTAAAGCTTCATTGATAAAATCAATCAATTTCGTTGGGGTACTTGAAGCGAACAATTTATCAAATTTAGCACGGACAACACCCTTGTCTGTATCACGCCATACAATTTCTGAAACAGGTTTTTTATCTGAATCTAGAATGAAATTGTTAGGTGACGCAGTACATGGAATTTCGATTTCTTTTGGTGTAGCAGAGCTTTCATCTGTTGTAGTGCTGCCTTTTGGAGCTGATGCTTTTACATTGGTCCAGATGTGGAACTCTTCAACCTCAGAACCAAACTCGTCTGTAACCGTTTCAGCATATCCCCAAATGAAATTCGCATTCACACCAGTATCAATGAGCGCTGGAGGAGTTGAAGTTGTCAGCTTTTTACCCAAGTGATCAATCATGAATTGTTTAGGAATTTGATAAGTCGTGATGGATCCCTCAGTTGATTTCTTACCTTGAAGACGAACGTGCTCCACATTGTCTGCGTAGTATGCATTTGATTCTTGTGAAGTTTCAAAAGATGTTTTTCGCAATCCTGTAAATGGGTATGGTGTTTTTAGATCGAGTGCGCCAGATTCTGTTTTTGAAATCTTAGCAAAGAATCCCATGGCATTACCATGAGTAACCTCTCGTGTGTCATATTTATAAGTCATTGTGACTCCTTCCTTAATTTGGTCTGATTTTTATTGATTTCATATTATTGAGAAAGATTTCTTTATTTTTGAGATAAGCTGGTCTGATGTGTTCTTGAGGTGCTACAAATCCACCATTTTTTGTTGCGTGACCATTTTCTAACAAGTGAGCAAGCGACTTCTCTTTCCCATTGTTATATACTACAGCGATATCTTCAATGGTCTCGTGAGTCCATCCTTTTTCATATACTCCGTTTCTTCTAGGACTTCCGTCTCTAATGTCTCCAGCGGTGCTTTTTCCTGCTTTTTCTATGATTTCTAAAACTTGATTCTGGATATCGATTTTTAATGTTTTCACATTAACGCTACCACTTCCCACTTGTGAATACCTCAATTCTGTAAGTTGTAAGTAAGTAATCTGTATCAGGCTGTTTTAGATTCAACTGACTAGGTTCACACATAAAATTAGACAACATCAATTCCTCAATGCTGTCTAGTTTCTTCTTGTGATAGTGACTGATTTGAATAGTCACTTTTCTCATGTGTACTGTGTCATCAGCAGTAATACTACTACCCGGAGTTAAACGATAGTAAAGAATAACGTTATCAGGAGAGGACTTCTCCTCACGTTCCATATAGAACACTTTTGATTTTAAAGTGTTTTTTCTAGGATTTCTTGAATTTCTTGCCTGGTGAAGAACTTCTTAGCCATTATTTCAATTCTCCTAATTCAATTATCGTGTAGTGGCCATCATCAGATTCAGTTCCAACATTTACCTTGTACTCTTTCCCTTTGTACTTCACGTAGTCTAAGGAATCTGTCACATAGTTAGAACGTATCCGAAATCTTGCTGTCAAAACTTGACCATCTGCTAAAGCTTTATCAAGTCTACGTTGGTAGATCTTCTCTTTTTCAGCTTTGACTTTCTTTTCTACAACTTGTTTTTCAAAAACACCTTTTTCGACCTCAGTACGCTCATCGTAACAAAGGATGATTGATACTCTAGATGATTTCATGATTTAACTCCGTAAATAGCTTTTAATTGATAGAGAATATTTGTCAATTCTTCATCAATCCAGCTCATTGTTGTTGAGTTTCCTGTCATCAAGGATTTATCAAATCTCTGAACACATCTCAAATGTAACCAATCTAAAATTGTTTCTTTATCATCCTCTTCAATCTCATTCCATTCTGTCAATTCGCTTTCTTTATCGATTCGAGTGATAGGAATGTTGTTTCTCGTTAGATATGAAATCCCACTATTTATGTAGCTTAAAAGTTGAGTGTCGAAGATTTCTTCTTCGACATCAACTTCAACCATTTCTTTAATTTGGTTAAGGATTGTCATTTTAGACTCCCCTTTCTATTTAAAATCAACCTTTTGTGAATTTTACAGCTGATTTGTACTGACCAAGTCGGCCACCAAGCACGCTAGCAAGTTCAATATGACGGCGATTCATCGTTACATCATAATCTTCAAAGCGATCAGCAGAGACATCATCACCAATCATCTTATAAGCCTTGTCAGCAAATGCGATAATTGGGTTAGTCGCATCTTCCATCCAGTCATAGACATATACTTGGTAACCAGCAATGACATTTCCTGTTTGTGAAATTGGTGCGAATGGTTGTGGATCAATGTAGCGTTTTTCGCCATCCTTAACCATTTTAAGTTTACGAGCAATGGTTTTTGAAGTTACCAAAATTGGAGTTGTATTTGCAGCAAGTTTATCAATACCTTTGACGAGGTTTTCTAAAACAGTACTGTCAAATTCCCCGTCAACACTGATTTCTTGTGTATCAAATAGTTGAGCAAGTGTTTCTTCTGCAATAGATTTAATTTCAGTGATTTTGTCATCATCATCACTATTTTTACCATCGCCGATAACAACAGCACGTTCAACTGCACGGATGAATCCTTGTGCTAATTCATTCATCACATAGTTGAAGTAAGCACCTGTTGTATCCTTCTTCAAGTCAGCATACTCAAAACTGTACTTGATGTAGACAGCTGCAGAGTTGATTGTATAATCGATAAATACAAAAGATTCATCTTTCTTTGTTTTGCCATTCTGATGACCTTTAGCTTTTGCTTGTTGCGTTTGAAGCGCAACACGCACTGCATAACGAGGATCTTTGGTTACATGGTTCAGGATACCGTCGTAATCATTAAATGCATTTTGGATTGCAATCAATACTGGTTCAGGTAAGATTTTGTTAACATCAGTCACACCTTTTTCAACCAGATTTGCTTCCCACGCTTTGCGGGCACTGTTTGAGCTTCCTTCGTTATCCATGAGGATTCGAGCGAAATCAAGTGCAGCTTCTTTTGTTTTTAAGTATTCCATTTGTGTCTTGCCTTTCTGTACTTCCTTGATAGATTTAGCAGCTTTACTAAGATTGTATTCTTTTTCTTCAATTTCAACATCTAAGTTAGAAATTGTGTTCTTGAGTTCCTCTGCTTTGGATACCAATTCTTCTGCATCAGATTTCAACTGTGCAAGTTCTTCTTCTCCAATAGTTGCTGACTTCAATTTCTCTTCGATTGCAGCTTTTTTAAATTTGACCGCAGATAACTCATCTGCATGTTTTTGTCGTTCTTCCATCAATTCGACTAGTGTTTTCATTTTTTTCTCCTTTTTTAAATTGTTGCAAGTTTACTCATGATATCTTGCTTCATGTTCGCCTGAGCGATTCGCTTGTCAACCACAGACATATCAAATCCCTTAATATTATCAACGGTTGCTTGAGGATTGGCTGGCACGGTCACGACAGATATTTCAAAGATTTCAACTTCTTTAAAAATCCATCCACCGTAAGGTTGCTTAGCGTCAACTGGCTCATAATCACTAATAAAAAATCCAATGCTCAAGCTATCCAGTGCCCCCATCTTCATGAGGTCATAGGTTTTCTTAGCTTCTGGATCACTTAGATTGAATGTTGACCGTGTTCGCAGACCTTTTTCATCTACCGACAGCTCATGCTTACCGATGACACGATTGCGATCATGATTTAAGCACATAGGTACGACTGTTTTGGTTTTCAGAGTGTTATCAAAACACCCCTTGGCCATCACATCGCCATCTCTGTCGGTATTGCCATAGGTGGAGGCATAAGCCTCAAAGTGAAAGCCAGCTGACTCTTCCTCAACTGACTTGACGACAAAGGTTTTTAACTTTTCCATAGCCTACCTCCTTTCTTAAAATTTCTGCCAACCGCCCACCCTATTTTTAATTACTTTCGCTCGGCTCGATACGGACTGCATTTAGATTAGTTTCGAATACTTCTCCACCTTCATATCCTGGAAGCCCTAGATAGGTTTCACGGAATTCATTTGAATTCATCAAACCTGCATATTTAGATTTAAATCCACCTTCTACTAGATCCTTGAATGAAATCATGTCAGCCATATCAAAGAAGACCAAGAGCTTGTTTCCTTGTGTCCTTGCCGTCTTCGTGAAATATTTTCTATTAATTTCTTCAGAGAATACACGTTGATATAATTTCATGACGCTAGAATAGTAAGCTCTATATTGTTCTTCTGTGTAGTCACAAGTAAACAATTTTTCATTAATCCCATGAGCATGATAAAGTTGAGATTTCAGAAACTCCATTTCTTCTTTAGAAGCAGTTGAGTAATCTTTGTTTAATTCCATAAACTCTTCACCTTG
>ENA-OOPD01000005-OOPD01000005.1-human-oral-metagenome-genome-assembly--contig:-NODE-5-length-18582-cov-13.629098_pt1 | contig 18582 bp, 18 predicted proteins | sample MGYA00245294_ERZ501130 | MGnify/ENA primary metagenome ERZ501130 (study PRJEB25959, sample SAMN05335007) | human oral metagenome | host: human-associated | place: USA: California | collected 2014-04-04... | reverse complement strand
TGAAATGATGGCTCAAGCTCGTGATGCTGCTCGTGAAGAAGTATCAGCTTTGAATCCATACGATGCTAAACTTTCTGCTGAAGCTCGTGAATTTTTCAATGATATTGAAAAAGCTGCACCTAAAAATGTTGAAAAACTCTTCCCGCAAGAAACAATCGATCGCATCTTCGAAGACATGGTTAAAGTACGTCCATTGCTTCAACATATCGGTCTTAAAAACGCGGGCATCCGCTTGAAATTCCTTAAATCTGCAACAACTGGTCAAGCACTTTGGGGCAAGATTAACGGAGCTATTCAAGGTCAGTTGAAACAAGAATTCAACGAAGAAGAAGCAATCCAAAATAAATTGACTGCCTTCGTAGTTATTCCTAAAGACTCTGAAAAATTCGGACCAGCTTGGTTGCAATCTTTTGTTTCAGCACAAATCACAGAAGCATTTGCTGCTGCTTTGGAAGCTGCTTTCTTGAACGGTGACGGAGATGACAAACCTATCGGTCTTTCTCGCACTCTGACAGGTACTGCATCTGGTGGTAAAACAACTTATGCAGAAAAAGCTGTCGAAACTGTAAAACTTACATTTGCTGACTCTGCAACAGTTATCAAAGAATTGACCGCTGTGCACAAACACCACTCTGTTAAATCTGACGGGAACCCAGTCGCAGTCGAAGGTAATCTTGTAATGGTTGTAAACCCAGCAGATGCATGGGATGTGAAGAAACAATACACTTCATTGAACGCTCAAGGTGTATACATCACTGCTATGCCTTACAACCTTATCTTGGTTGAGTCAGTAGCACAAACAGCTGGTAAAGTTACTACATTTGTTAAAGGTCGTTACGATGCTTTTGTAGCAGGTGGAATTGAATTTGGTCGCTTCACAGAAACTTACGCTCTTGAAGACTTGAACCTTTACACTGCTAAGCAATTCGCTTACGGTAAAGCTCATGACGAAAAGACCGCTGCAGTTTGGGAATTGAAACTTCCTAAAGCTTAATTTAGGGGTTAGATCATGACTTCAGAAGTAGAACTTCATCCACTCCTTGCATCTTTTAAGGAGCGGATGAGGATTTTTCATAGTGGAGAGGACAATAACCTCTCACGGATGTTGGAAAGCTCTGAAGCTAACATCCTTAGCCTTGTTGGAAGTCAGCGTCCAACTGAACCACGAGTTCGAGAGTTAATTTTGGAGCGTGCTAGATACGTCTATAATGACCAAGTGGAATTCTTTTACGATAACTTCCAAGGGGATTTAATGGCGCTATCTCTTGAAAATTACAAAGCGGAGGAAAAGCATGATTAGAGTTTTGAAAGAATTCTTTGACCTTGAAGCAGGTCAGTTCCGTCCAGTAGGTTCAACATTTGAAGCGACAAGAGAACGTTTTTGAAGAAATCAATTCTATCTTGTCTGGATTTGTTGAATGGGGCGAAGAAAAAACAGAAGTAGTTACAAATATTGAGCTACCAGAAGAATAAACCTCAATATCGTTATAAAAAGCCTGAAGCTCAAAATGGAGATTTAAGAACCCCCTTAACTTTCTATACTTCTAAAGTCGAGGATGGAGTAGATGGTCGAGATGTGAGTTTTGAAAAAGCTTTTAATACAATGGGGCAAGTTTACTCACCTAGCATGAAAGACATTGAGATTGCTAGTGGTAAGTCAATGAGAGCAAAAATGACTCTGAAAATTCGTGATCCTTTAGCATATTATCAACCAGAAAATCAACATTTTGTTGAAGTTGGAGATATTCGCTTGGCTAACAAGAAATGGCAAATAATCGACATACGTCCTGATTATGACAATCGGGATTTTTTGATAGTCATAATTGGTGGTGGTCAAGATGTCTAGTGGTGCTGAATTAAAAGGATTTGATGATGTTCTGAGAAACCTTGAAATGCACCTTGGAGATGCAAAGGTTAAACGTGTAACTAGTCGAGCATTGAAGGCAACTGCAAATGAGACATTGGAAGAATTTAAAGGTGCTTTAGAAGTCTTTAAAGATACAGGAGAAACCATTGAAAGTGCGACTGCTGGTCGTGTGACTGGTCTTCCTGTCGGTGTTCCAGTCATTAAGATTGGTTTTGGTGCTGGTTCACGTTGGCGCTTGGTTCACTTGAATGAGTTTGGATATGCTAAAAATGCACATCCAAAGAGGTTTCGGTGTTATCAGACGATTTTCAGAAGAAAACGCTCAAAAATATAAATATCGTATTGCTAGCCACTTAAAGATTGAGGGATTTAGATGATTAAAGACAAACTAACTGAACTCTACAACGCTTTGAAAGAAGATAAGACTTTAGCTGGTATTAGTATCAAGTCATTCGAACGTCCTGAAACTTTATCAAGTGACAAGACAAGTATTGTCATTAAACCTGTTGGTTCACCAATGCAGGCAGTAAGGGGCAGTGATACAAGTTTAGCAAAGGTTTTTCTCTATCAAATCAATGTAGAGTCAAAGAACCGTGTGGAGTGTAAAGAACTCCAAAGAAAAATTGAAAAGATTATGGAAGAACAAGGATTTTATCAAACCACAGGTGGTTTAGATGAATGGGTTCCAGAAATCAAACGCTACGTAGACGCTCGGACTTACAAGGGTTGGAGTGCTCTATATGAAGAATATTAAAAATTAAGAAAGAGGTGCTATAAATGGCATTAGTTGGTTTTAAACGTATGACAGTTCGTGTGTTGGATGGAAATGCTACTCCAACATTAGGACAAAACCTATTTGTAATCGAAGGTCAAACTGGTAAAGGTGCGACTCGTACTGCTAAGATTTCAGGTCTTGCAAGTGATCCAGTAAAAACCTATGGTAGTGACGTTGCTTACCACGTATCAAACCGTGGTGTTGGTGACGTTAAGATGGAAATGACTGCAGTTGATATTCCTTCAAATGTACTTGCTAAAATCCTCGGACACGTAATCAAGGATGACATCATTGGTATTGGTGCTGACACAGTAGCTCCATACTGCTCAGTTATGCTTGAATCTAAAGCTGCAGACGGCACACAAGCACAAGTCGGTTTCTTCAAAGGTCAATTCTCAATGGATGCTGAGGAATTTGAAACCCTCAAAGACAAACAAGAAGAACTTCCAGATGATAGCTTAAGCTTCTCAGCTATCGCAAGTGACGATGAAGACACTTCAGGTCTTTACTACATCAAGTACATTGGTAAGGATGAAGAAAAACTCAAGAAATTCAAAGGACAACTTAAAATGGTTGTTGCAGGGTAGAAGGAGAGCGAAAGCTCTCTTTTTATCTTATTTCTAGAAAGGAAAGAAAATGGCTACGGTTAAAATTTTTAATTAAAAACGAAAAAGGACAAGATGTTCAAAAGACTAGTAAGGAAATCACTACTAAAGATTATCGTAACTACCTGATCATGAATGAAGCTTTAAACGATGATTTGTCTGAAGTAGAAAAACTAGATAAACAGTTAGAGTTCATTGCTTCATTATTTGAAGATGTAGAAGTCGATGAGTTGCTAGAATTCACTGATATGGCTGACATCTTTGCAGTTTTCACAGACATTTACTCTCATCTCATTGGTGATGTTGACCCAAAGGTGAAAAAATAGAACCAAAGGAAGCACTAAAAAGGTTCTATGGATTCGTCAAACAAGCTACTGAAGGTCCATACGGTATGAGTATTCGTGATGTCATGGATACGAGCTGGGAGGATTTAATGGGAGTTATTGGCGAAACAGAATCAGCTAAGAAAGAAGAAGTAATGGACCTAGCTGACTTTCTGGAAACAATTTAAAAAAGGAGGATTAGAATGGCAGGTGGAACGCCACTAGGACAAATGTATATTGAGCTAGGGCTGGACGTATCAAAATTTAATCCTACACTTAACGGTGCTAAGAATGCAGTGAAGTATTTTCAAAGCAATGTTAAGGCGCTAGATAGTTCTCTGAAAGATAATGGGAAAAACACAGACTTACTACAAGCAAAATACAAGACTTTAGGTCAAGCGATTGAATCACAAAAAAAGGTCTTGGATGAAATGAAAAAGAGTTTTGATAAACTCGAACCAGGAACTGCTAAGTTCGATAAAGCAGCTGCAGACATTGAGCGTGAAAATGCTAAGTTAGCAGCAATGGAAGGACAACTTAGACGTGTTGAACAAGCATTGATTGCAGTAGGTAAAGAAAATAGTTTTGCCACTCGTTTAAACAAGCTAGGAGATGGTTTGATTAAGGGTGGAGATAAGATTAAAACGTTTGGAGATAATGTCTCAACACTCGGTGGAAAGTTAACTACTGGCTTAACTGCTCCATTAGTTGCAAGTGTAGGTTTGATTACTAAGGCTGCAATCGACTATGAATCTGCTTTTGCAGGTGTAAAAAAGACAGTAGATGAAACTGCGACAGTTTCTTATAAAAACTTGTCAGACGGTATTCGCCAAATGGCTAAAGAATTGCCAGCTAGTGCAGTTGAGATTGCAAACGTAGCAGAAGTAGCAGGTCAGCTTGGCATTAAGGCAGAAGATATCTTGTCATTCTCACGTACCATGATTGATATGGGAGAATCAACCAACTTGAGTGCTGAAGAAGCTGCAACTGCAATCGCTAAAGTAGCAAATATCATGGGCTTGACATCAGACGATTATTCAAGGTTCGGTGCATCCGTTGTAGACCTTGGTAACAACTTTGCTACGACTGAAAAAGACATCGTAATGATGGCCAATCGTTTGGCGGCAGGCGGTAAACTAGCTGGACTAACTGCACCTGAAATCTTAGGTCTAGCGACTGCCATGAGTAGCGTGGGTATTGAAGCAGAAGCAGGCGGTACTGCAATGACTCAAACACTTACTGCTATCGGTAATGCAGTTTCATTGACAACTAAGGACTCAGCAGATGACCTTGCATTGATTGCTAAAGTTGCAGGAACAACATCAGAAGAGTTTCAACAGGCTTGGAAAGAGAAACCAGCTGAAGCTTTACAATCCTTTATCAAAGGTCTTAACACAGCGCACGAAAAAGGCGCAAATATGGATGCTATCTTGATGAAGTTAGGTATGACAGGTATTAGGCAAGGAAATATGCTTAAATCTCTTGCTTTATCATCAGATAAAATGAGTGCAGCAGTAAACCGTTCTAATCAAGCTTGGAAAGAAAATACTGCCTTGACTAATGAAGCAAATAAACGGTACGAAACCACTGAATCTCAACTTAAAATGTTTAAAAACCAAGTAACTGATTTAGCAATTGAATTTGGAGGTCCTCTTTTAAAAGCTTTAAGAGAAGGACTAAAAGCAGGAAAACCTTGGCTTGAAACATTAGCTAAGATGGCTAAACAGTTTAGTTCTATGTCTGAGGAACAACAAAGAAATATTCTCAAATGGGGAGCTTTAGCAGCAGGAGCTGGACCAGCATTAACCATTTTAGGAAAAGGAATTGGAATCATTGGAAATTTAACACAAGGACTTGGTTGGCTTACTAAAGGAGCAGGAAAAGCGGTTGGCGGACTATCCTTAATGTCTAAGACCTTCCAAGCATTTAAAACAACTGGAAATCTAACCTCTGCATTCCAACTTGCAAGCTCTGGCATGACATCATTCGGAACTGCTACGGTTTCAGCTTCATCATCAACAGGATTGCTAGGGACATCTATGAGTTTGCTTGCAAATCCTTTAGGATTGATAGTTGGTAGTATAGCCTTAGCAACTGCAGGTCTTGTCTATCTCGGAAATGAGAAAGATAAAGCAAGAATCAAGGTTGAAGAATTTGGTTCACAATTAAGTAGCACTGCACAAGGCGAATTAAGAAGCTTCCAAAAGACGGTTGATGAAACGAGTACAGCAGTTGCAAACTTCGGGACTCACGCTGGAGATGTAGAAAAAGTTTCAGGAGCTTTTAAAAAGCTTTATGATGAGGTAGCAGAGAGCGCAGAGAAATCCAACAAACGCATGGAAGAACTCGGTGCTAAATGGGGTCTTAGTGAAGAAGATATTTCTAGAGTTAAAGAAAAGAATGGTCAGGTTGTATCTAATACTGAGGCTATGATGAATCAAATCAATGAGATTTATCAGCGCCATAATGGAGATGCAAGTAAATTCTCTCAAGAAGAGAAAGAAATCATCTTGAATAACCAAAATGAGATGATTAAGGCTAAACTTTCTATGATGAACCTATCTGCTGACCAACAGAAAGCAGCATTGCAAGCACTGAATGGAGAAATTGCAAGTCTAAACGAAACTCAATTAAAACACAATAAAGATGTTCTTAAACAAGCCTTGGATGAAGAAAAGAATCTTTACGAAACATCTAAGAGTGAGTTGAAAGAGTTGTTGGACGGGAAAGCTATTGATCAAGAAACTTACAACAAGAAAATGCAACAACTTGAAGCTAACCACACTCAAACAATGGAAGCTTTGGGTACTAAGTATTATCAAGTTATGAAAACTCTTGATGAAAAAGTTAAAGCCCGCACTGGTCAAAGCTGGAACTATTGGGAAGAAGCTAAAAAAGCTTTGGAAGAATATGGTCTATCTTATGAAGCAATTGGACAGAAGGCGGCAGAAGCATCTGAAAAAGCTGGAAATTCTCACAGTATTCTAGCTAAATATACCAGCGATATGAGTAAGGAAGTTAAAGAAGCAAATGATGCTTGGTCTTTGCTTGTTGGGAATATTGACAAGAATGGTAATTTTGAAATTAAATCAAATGTTAAGGAAGTGATTGGAGAAGCTTCTAAATCTGCAGAAGGTTGGGAGCAATTACAATTCATTGCTAAAACTGCTGATATCAACTCAAATGCTCGTGTGACAATTGCAGAAGCCCTTGTAGAATCTGGCAAGTGGTCAACTATGACCCTTGAAGAGAAACAACTAATTGTTCAAAATCAAGCTGGTTTGCAAGCTATCTTTGATAGCGAGAAAAACCTCAAGATTTGGAATGATATGCCTGCTAATGTTAAAGAGCTTCTTTTAAAGAATACTGATATCATGAGCAAGGCAGATGAAGCAACAAAAGCACTTACCAATTATGATGCTTTAGCTCCAAAACAAAAGGAATTGCTTGCTACGGATAAAAGTTTCAGAGATACAGTATCTCGTTCTACTGATTCTTTGAAAAATTGGAATGCAATAACACCATTCACAAAAGATTTGCTAGTAGATCCAAATAACGCTTTATATTTTACTCAAATATCAATCGATAAAATGACAGCTTGGAATCTTGCTACTGCTGAAACCAAGTCATTAAATGCAGTAGATAACACAGCTGGTGCAGTCGCAAGTGCATTATTAAGTGTAAACTCTCCAAAACAAGAAGCTCCAATAAATTTGTATGCATCAGACCAAACAGGAGGAGTGAGAAGTGAAACAGACTCAGCTATCAATTCTATTAGACAATACAATCCAGTAAATATCTTAGCTCAAAATAGTACCCAAGGAACAGTTAGTGAAGTCCAAACTGGTGTAAATAACATTCAGGACAGAACTGTCACGATTAATGCTCAAGATAATGCGTCTGGTGTCCTATCAGGGATTAGAAGCTGGTTAGATAGGGTTACTGGCAATTTCTTTACAAATATTTTTGCAAGTAAACATGCTCATGGTACTAACTACCACCCAGGTGGTCTTGCAGTAGTCAACGATCAGAGGAATAGAACCTATAAAGAGATGGTTACATTGCCAGACGGTCGTAGTTTCGTTCCAGAAGGTAGAGATGTATTGCTACCACTTCCAAAAGGTTCAAAAGTCTTACGAGCTGATAAGACAAAACGATTAATGCGTAGCATGGGAATTCCTAAGTACGCAAATGGGATTGGTATTCCAAGAGATGCAAAATTCCTACGAGAAATGGAACAAGCTCAACAAAATATCGTAGTACGTGATAAGAACACAAACAATGGTCAAGATATGGCGGAAGTCGTGTCTGAGATAGCGATTCTGAGGTCAAGTTTAGAAAAAATCCTTACTGCTATACTTGAAAAACCTTCAGACACTTATTTAGACGGAGAAAAAATCTCACTATCCACTTATAAAAATCATGGGGCTATTTATGCAAGGGAGGGAATGTAATGTTTTATCTTATAATTAATGGTTTTAACACATCCACTATCCTTCACAGTGTAGTTACTGATTTTGGGATAAGTGAGTGTGCAGAACCTAAAACATCCGAAATAGTTGATATTTATGGAATGAATGGAAGCTATCGTGTATTAGATGGATCATATAAAAGTTATGAGCGCACAGTTTCTTTCTATCTACCAAAACTGATTGACATTTCAACTATTATTGAAAAATTTCACGACGGAAAGAATGAAATCGAATTTGGATATCACCCAGACTCTTTATTTTATGCTGAATACATTTCAGCAAGCTACCATAGGAATGGACCCCACGCTTACACATTAGATATTAAATTACTGATGCACCCATTCAGATACCCGAAGAATGTTGCACCAGTTGTATTCACAAATCCTGGAACAATTGATAACATCGGTACAGTCTATTCAGAGCCTGTTATTGAGATTGAAGGAAATGGAGATGTATCACTGACTATTGGCAGAAAAACCATGCATTTGTCAATCATCGGTAAGGCTACGATTGATTGTCGACAAGGAAAGCAAAATATCTTTAATGTTAATGGTGCAGTGCAGAACACTCTTCGTAAGCGTGGTGGTTTCTTTGAAATCCCTGTTGGTAGCAGTGGTGTGACATTTACAGGAAATGTACGTAAGGTGACTATTCGTCCTAACTGGAGGTATCTAGTATGATTTACTTAACAGAAGGGAATATTCCTCTTAATGCTGCCTATGCTGACGAAATAGTTCAGATAGATAGAAATACCTATCAATTAACATTTAAGTTTCCTACTAACAATGTGTTATGGCAACGATTAAGAGAAGAAACATTCTTAACAGCTGATGATCTACATGGTGAGCAAGACTTTGTAATTTTTGAAGTCGAAAAGCAACATGGGTATATTCAGGTCTATGCCAACCAAGTCATGACTTTGTTAAATCACTATGTCGTTAATCCAATCAATCTTGACAGAGCGACAGGCTCAACTGCTTTAAGTCGATTCGCTGGAAGCATCACTCGTGATAATCCATTCTCGTTCTTCTCAGATATTGACGACAGACATACCTTCAATACCGATACTAAGAACGCTATGGAAGTTTTGACCAAGGATAAACACTCTATTCTTGGCCAGTGGGGTGGTGATTTAGTTAGACATGGTTATCAGGTACGGTTATTAAAAAATGGCGGTTCAGAGAATGAATCGCTTTTTATGTATAAGAAAAACCTGTCTAGCTACCAACATAAAACATCTACCAAGTCTTTGAAGACTCGAATTACTTTTAAAACGACTGTCAAGGGCGAGGGAGAAAATGCTGATAATAAACATTACAAGGTAGTTGTCGATAGCCCTTTGATCAACAAATATAGTCAGATCTATGAGGATGTTGTAGAAGTCAACGACCAAGATGTTAAGGATGAAGCAAGCCTTAGAGAATATGGCAAGCAGTATTTCAGAACTAGCCTATGCGACTTGATGGAAGATAGCCTTGAAATTGATGTGGTCGGTCAAAGTGATGTGCCTGTCCAGATGTTCGATGTAGTTAGTGTCTACCATGAGACATTCGATTTGGATGTAAGAAAGAAAATCACTAAATATACCTACTCCCCAATGGCTAAGAAATTAAAATCTATTGGTTTTGGTGAATTTAAATCAGGTCTTGGACATGCGATTGGGAATATCGTGAGTGATGCTGTGAAAAATGAAACCTATATCTTTGAAGCAAAACTTGAAAAAGAAATCAAGAATGCTGACTTAGATTTTGACCGTAAGGTTCAAGGTATTAAGGATGAATTCACTGACGGTATCGAACAAGCTAAGGCCATCGCTGAACAAAACAAGAAAAACCTATCTGACGAAATCGACAGACGGTTCCAGGAATTCAACCCATCAGGCTTTGAAGAAACTAAAGCTAAAGCAGAAGAAGCACTGCGAAGAGTCAGGGCAAATGCTGATCTCGTTGAGGAAGCGAAACAAATTGTTGCTAATAATACTAGAGATTTAAACGCATTTAAAACCTCGACTCAGAAAGAACGTGAGAAGTTATCAGACGAGCTAAAACGTTACTCACGAGAAGAAGTTGAGAATAAACTAACAGTAATCAGGGAAGTCTTAGCTAGTGACTATGTTTCCAAAAGGACCTATGTAGAAGATGCAGAAGGGACACGTCAACGACTCGAAGCTATAACACAAGACAACAGGTCTAAGTTAGCTGAATACAAACAAACAGTAGACGGTCAATTCACAAATCTATCTAGTCAGATTGCTGATAAGGTAGATAGGTTGGATTTCCAGCAAGTCAAAGAAACCTCATTGATTTATGAACGTATTTTGGGAAGGACAGACTCAAACGTCGCTTCAAACATTGCCCGTATGGCCTTGACCTCAGAACTGTTTGAGGTCGAAGTAGGCAAGAGGTTTAGTAACCTTACTAATCTATTTTATGCGCCAACTAAAATTCCAAAGTATATCTCATCAGTCGCAACAGATAAGCATTTAGAACGTGTTAGCTGGGGCGACCATGATGGAATACGAATTAACTATACTGAGTCCATGTCAGGATGGTTAGGGGTTCGGTTCCCTCTTACAAAGAAATTTGTCAAGAAAGGTGAGGGTCTTGGTTATCGTATTGAGATTGCAGTGGACAAAGTGCCAAAGGATGGTAGAGTCCTAATCCAGTTATTGGATAACACTCAAAATCTTGGGATGTACTACAACTCTCAGATTCTACTAAACAGAACTGGTAATCAAGTGTTCACAGGGTACTTAGATATTCCTTATACTGGAGAATTGAATGAGTATTCAATCAGATTTACTCTTACGAGTCCAGGAAACATCGTTATTCATAAGCCAATGGTTATCGATAAGCGCATAATTCCTGAAGAATTTGTAGATAGCACTGACTATAACAATGAGTATAATCGTGTGACTATGTCATTGCTAAAAGATAGCTTTGCTATCAAGGCCTTGAATAGCGCAGGAGATATCATTGCTGGGATCAACGTAGGCGCTAACGGTAACAACCGCATTATTGGTAAGGCTACGCATATCACAGGCGAGACCTTGATTGACAATGCGGTCATCAAATCAGCTATGATTGATAAACTCAAAACTGCCAATTTTGAAGCCGGTTCAGTCACTACTACTATTTTAGGGGCTAACTCCGTTACAGCTGACAAGGTGCTTATGGACCAAGCTATGGCTCGAAAATTTGTATCGAACGACATATTCACGGATACTTTAGCTGCTAAAACCGCCTTTATCAACAAGCTACGTTCAGTAGTCGTTTCTGCAACCTTACTAGAAGGTTATAAGGGGCGCATTGGTGGATTCCAAATCGGTACTCATGATAAAGACCCATCTGTGTACTGGCTAACTGGTACTAATCAATTTGCGGTTGGTATGAGTAATGGTAGTTCTGGTTGGGGCCAAACAGCCCTTTGGGTCAATTGGGGAGATAACTGGAATAAAGCAGGTGATTATGCTTGGTTTGTTAAACGTACAGGAGAGATGTTCTGTTATAACAAGGCGGAATTTTGGAATACTCCTGTTATTCACGGTAATTTAATCGTGACAGGTCATATTTTTTACGATAACAGAAAATCTGGCGGTAAGGCAGGCCATTGGGTGTCTTCCGAAAAATACTCGCGTATTGATCCATCAGGTGGTTCGCTTTATCTTTATTATTCAGGAGGAGGTTACGACTGGATACCGATGAACAAAGACGTATCTGACCGTAGATATAAACATAATATTGAAGATAGTAAGGTGTCTGCTCTGGAGGTTATCAATCGTCTGAAAACATACAGTTATCGCAAAGAGTATGACGATAAAATCGAAGATATTTCATGTGGTATCATGGCGCAAGACGTACAAAAATACGCTCCTGAAGCATTCTTCGAAAATCCTGACGGAGCATACTCTTACAACACATTCGTACTCGTGCCTTATCTAATTAAGGCTATTCAAGAACTTAATCACAAAATAGAAAAAATGGAGAAAACAGCATGAATGAACAAGACAAACAAATCAGCAGTCTAGCGATTAATTTGCTAAGCAAGAAAATCAGTAACGAAGCTACTCAATCGGCTATGACAGAAGCTCTCTACACAGTTACTGCGATGGAACTTGAGCAGATGAAACAAATCATCGAGTCAGATGAAGAGCTCAAATCAAAATTTGAAGAAGTGAAAGGGAAAATGACAAATGACAATCAATAACTATGAACTAGCAAGCAAGCCTTATACACGAGGCTTCGGCGAAAATATCAAGACAGTGGTTGAAATCCGTCTGTCAGAGGGTAACCGCTACAGTACCAACATGCGTGAATTGGCTGGTGATCGTACACAAGAAAATGAAGATATCTTGATTCAAGATGTGCTGGATATCCTAAAAGCCGAGCTAGATCCAGGAAGTGCAATCGTCAAAGCTCAATCTAAAATCGAGCAAGCTGAACAGAAGCTTACCCAGACAGAAAATAAACAGAACGAGTTACTCGAAATCACAGAAAAAATCAACAAAGTAGTTCGTGTTATTGCACAAGATTCGATTATGGGTGAGAAAATCGCTTATGGGACTACCTACAAGGAACTTGTAGAATTATTCCCACTTGTTGAAAATGGCAAGAGCTATTCACCTGGTGATATGTTTGTGGTTGAAGATCCTGAACACGCTGAATTAAACGGCGAGGGCAAGCGTGTCTTGATTCAGACAAATAAGGCTTTCACTTACAAAGGCGAATCTCTCAAACAACTTGAAGGTGGACCATCTCAAAATGGCCTTCTTGCAATTTGGAAGTGGGAAGGACAAAAGAATGAAAGCGGGCTTGAAACTACAAGAGTTTCTGCACAGTAGATTGGAAGTGGTCTGATTGGAATTACTATCATTTCTGGATAAATTGAGCCCGATTCTAATCGTAATCATTCCTAGCTATTTCTCTTTCAAAAGCACTCAGAATACAAAAGAGACTGATAAACAAATCAGTCTCTTATCTGATAAAATTGGCGCCATTGAAAAGACAGTCTCGAATGTTGAGGCTATCGGCAAAGATAATAGCAAAGATTTGAACGTTATTGGAAAAGGTCTTCAAAGATTACAGCGTTTTCGATTACAAGAAAACCTAAAAAAAGCCATTAGACGAGGCAGTACCAGTCAGCATGAGATTGAGGAATTGTCTCGTCTTTATGAAAGTTACGTGGAACTTGGTGGGAATGGAGCCATCAAGGTATTGTATGAAAAATTTCTAGCATTGGAAATTGTGGAGGAAAATATAAATGCAACAGATCAATGAAATTTTACTTAATGGTGCTATCAGCATTCTTGTGATTTTAACAGGTATCGCAGTTAAGGCTGTCAAAGAATACCTGGTTCAAAAAGGCGGAGAAAAAACAATCAAGATTATTGAAATCTTGGCCAAAAATGCGGTCAATGCAGTTGAGCAAGTATCTGCTGAAACTGGCTACAAGGGCGAGGAGAAGTTAGAACAGGCACGTATTAAGATTCGTGCTGAGCTTAACAAATACAACATTAATATGACTGATAGTGACCTCGATACATTCGTAGAATCAGCAGTCAAGCAAATGAATGATGCTTGGAAAGGAATTTAAATGGACATTGATAAAAGCAGATTAAGAACTGGACTTCCTCAGGTCGGTGTGCGACCTTATCGTCAAGTACACGCTCATTCAACAGGAAACAGAAACTCAACCGCACAAAATGAAGCGGACTACCACTACAGAAAAGACCCTGAACTTGGCTTTTTCTCACACGTAGTTGGTAATGGTCGAGTGATGCAGGTCGGGCCAGTTAATAATGGTTCTTGGGACGTTGGTGGTGGTTGGAATGCTGAAAGTTATGCAGCAGTTGAATTGATTGAAAGTCATGCGACTAAAGAAGAGTTCATGACAGACTATCGTCTTTATATCGAATTGCTACGAAGCCTTGCAGAAGAAGCAGGACTTCCAAAAACTTTAGATTCGGATGAATTGGAAGGTATTAAGACGCATTACTACTGTACTTATCATCAACCAAATAACAACTCAGACCACGTTGACCCTTATCCATATCTGGCAAAATGGGGCATTAGTCGTGAGCAATTTAAACACGATATTGAGCACGGTTTAGTGGTCGAAGCTGGTTGGAAGAAAAACGACACAGGCTACTGGTACGTTAAAGAAGATGGATCTTATCCAAAAGAGAAATTTGAGAAAATCAACGATGTGTGGTACTACTTCGATAATTCAGGCTACATGTTAGCAGAACAGTGGAAGAAGCACAAAGATGGTAAGTGGTACTGGTTCGATAACTCAGGTCACATGGCTACTGGTTGGAAGAAGATTGCTGAGAAGTGGTACTACTTCAACGAAGAAGGCGCTATGCAGACTGGTTGGGTCAAGTACAAGGATACTTGGTACTATCTTGACAGCAAGGATGGAAACATGGTATCTAATGCCTTCATCCAGTCAGCAGATGGAACAGGCTGGTACTATCTCAAAGAAGATGGCTCACTTGCTGACAAGCCGGAATTCACAGTTGAGCCTGATGGCTTGATTACAACAAAATAAAAAATAAAATAGAAAGAAAGAACAAATTAATTATACACACGAAAACCGCTGGCGTTTGCTGGCGGTTTTTTTGTTTGTTCTGAAAAGGGGCAAAAAAGGGGCAAAAGGTTAAAACTTTTATATTTTTATGGTAAAAATTATATGTAGTTTATCTCTTATTTATGCTTATTTTATAGGGTTTCTATCTTATTTCTTCCTATATAATACATTTAAAATAGAATACCGTGGATTGAAATCATTCTACAACTTGAAAAAATAATCGTTGATTTAACAACGTTTTAAGCCCCTCGGATTTTATCCGAAGGGCTTTTTCTTTGTCCAGGGGGCATAAAAGGGGCAAACTTTTATAAAATATTCTTCATCACTTTATCAAGTACATTGATTGCTTCATCCTTCATATTCTTTGTAACGTGGGTATAGATGGAAGTGGTCACTTCTGAATCAGAATGTCCAACCCTATCCATGATGGTTTTGAGAGGAATTTTATTTTCTGCTAAGATACTAATCGTGGTATGTCTGAAGATGTGTGGAGATATGTGTTTAGGAATAGGTTTTTTAAGGCGCTCATTTGCTCTTTGAAGCGACTTGCTTAGAATAGAACTATGGATTGGTTTGCCAGTGTTTGTGACGAATATACGGTTGCTCTTATACCAATTCTTATCAGTTGATTCGCTTAAACAATTAAGTTCAATCATCTGATCAAGAATTTCAATTTCTCTTTTCGTTAAGTGTGTAGTCCGAAAACTTGCAAAGGTCTTAGTCCCGTCATCATCTGGGATATATCGATTGAAGGTTGTATGGATATCAAGTGTTTTCGTTTCTTTGTGATATTTGTCTAGTGTAAGACCAGCTAACTCTCCGACACGGCATCCGTTTAGAATCATGAACTCACAAGCTAAGGCATATCTTAGTGTGATATCTTTTCGATAGAGTTCTTTCAGGATTGCTTTATATTCTTTTGGCTCAAGATATTTGTCTTTTGCATTTTTAATCTGTTGTAAACTTTGTTTCTTTCTAGGCAACTTTGCTTTCCTAGCTGGGTTATTCTCAATAAAGCCCTGGTCAATAGCGTAGTCAAAGAAAACATTCAAGATAGATTTAACACGGTATTTTTGAGTGTATGTCCACTCATCAGTATCAATCAATCTTTGAACCAGTCGTACATCCATATTTTCTAATTTAGTACCAGTTTCGATTTTATCCGAGATTCTGTTATAGGTTGCAAGCATTGTTTTGTAGGTGCTTAACTTTATCTGTTTCTGATAAAATTCCCACCACTCTTCAAAAACCGTATGGAATAAGGCAGAAGCAGTGGTCAACTTTTGCAGTACCGTTTCTATCTTTTCATCCAGTTGTTTCTGTGCTTCCTTCTTTGCTCTACTTGATCCTGAATCTAGAGTAACAGATACCCTCTTCCATTTTTCAGTATACGGGTCTTTATATCGCTCAAAAAATTTATACTTTCCATTCGGAAGTTCTTCCATCCACATTGCTTTTTCCCTCATTTCTTGATAAAATGGGTATAGTAAAAAGGGCTTTTTAATGCCTTTTTATATACTAGTTGTTCCTCACACTCAAAAACTTGGCGGTCGGAGAGTGTGGGGAATTTTTGTTTGAAGTTATTTTCCTAATTGTATCTCTAATTGTTTTTTATCTGAAAAATTCAAAATGTTAATGCCATATTCTTGCAAAGCAATTTGATGGTCGTCTTTGATATTATTGTACCCTTCGTCGCTTACAATAATATATAATTGTTCTTTATCACCGTATTCTTTTTTACGGTATTCAGATGTATCTAACCAACTAGCTAAGATAGTATCAACTTGTTGTTTAGTGATGTTATTGTGAACTCTAGCTATTTTTGAAATTCCTTTGCTCATAAACACAAAATTAAATCGGTGTTCTAAACGAGACTTACCTGCGATTGAAAAAGCTGGGAAGACTGTGTAATGATCATTCTTCATGAAGTAATGCTTAACATCGTCTAAAAATTGAGATTTAACGTTGTTAGGCGTTAGTTGAATAAAATCATAAACATTCATCAGCAGTTGTGTCATATCGTGTATGACTTGTCCTAAATGTTCTTTACCAGTCGTTCGTTCGATTGATCCATCATGCAAATCAAATCCGTTAAAATGTAGTAGTGAATTGAAGATATCCTGACGTCGTCCTTTTTTTGTGACATCAACATTATTGACGGATAGATTCCAGATAGTATAACCATCATCTGTAACCGTCAACTGTTTTCCGTTGCTTTTTATTGAGAAACCAATAGCTTCACCTAATGGGTCTACAAAAGGAGTAATCACTTCAGTATGAGTATCGGTCACATTATTAAAAACAGCGTTTTCTTTTATGTAATTTAGATAAGCTTTTTTGATATCGGTAGCATTCATGATATTCTCCTTTCTTTATAGATTGATTATAACAAATCTTCTTGGATATTGATAGCTAAATATTCAGAGTTATTCACGTTGGTATAGTCAAGTAAATTCTCAAACATATCCAGGAAATCATCGGTGTCTGAAATATCTTCATACGGAAGCTGATAGGCTTTGTAATGAGTTGTTTCGTCTCCTTTTTGATAATATTCTTCTTCAGAGAAGATATTAACCCGATTTCCCCAAACTTTCTCACCATTTGCGTTCTTATGGAATTTATTATTTAGATTGATTCGTAAGAGAGTATAATTGTGTTGTGTCTCTCTTAGATGAAAAACTTTACTTGTAGTACTGTAGAAGTAATTCAAAATAAATCTAGTATTATTCTGACCAACAAGGTCAATAGTTCCTGAACTGCGATTTGTAAGAGTTCGATTGTGTTTAGTAGCAATTGCTTTGATTATTTTTATGAGAGATCTAGCTTCGCTATCGGTCAAAAGTAACTCTTTCATATTTTCCCTTTCTACTCTTCTCTTTCCTATACAGTACATCCTCACATTCTAGCTTGCAGGCGAGTGTGGGGATTTTTTAATATTCAAATCCGTCCACTAAAAATAGTGGTATTTCTTTTCCTTTATAGGTTTGTGTTCCGTTTGCACGAACATAAAATTTAGATACTTTAGTTACATCAAATTTTTCCTTGTCATCGACAAAGAGTTTTAAAACAGCTGGTTTATCTATATCTCCGTTTAAATGTATTAAATATTTTGTAAATACGCTACTTGGATCAAGAACTTCAACCACACTATCATCAATTACTAATTTCGTATTATCAGGCCATGCGCCATATAAGTTATTATCGGCTAACTTGTACTCACCAATTGGAGTATTACTGAAATTTTTCGCAGGCTGAATTTTAGCAGTTCCTTCTGATTTTTTGAGTTGGCTAGTGGATGATGTTTTGGACACTTCATTTGTTTTTGTAGAAGACTCACTACAAGCAACTAAAAATGTTGCTACTAATAAGGTTGTCGCTAACAATGTTATTTTTTTCATATTTACAACTCTTCTTTTTCTAAATCCCAGTTTTTTAATAAACCTTGGAAGAAGTAGCTCGACTTACCTCCACAGGCTGGACAATATCGAGAATTTCCAGATAATACAGTATTACAACCATTATTTAAAAAATCACCGATTGGTAATGCATATCCACGGACATCATAGCTGGATTCGTAGTCTCCAAGGCAGATATTTCTCGTGAATATTCCACAAACATTACAATAATTGTTGCCATCTAATTCTTCATTTTCACAGTTAGGACAGATAGAAGGATATCCGTCTAAATCTAAATCATATTTTTTATATCTCATACGTTCCTTTTCTTTTTCTCGATTTCTTAAATAAGCTTTAAGGCTAGTCTCTCCTTTAGGCTGCAGCGTATCACAAATATGACAATATTTAGAATCTCTTTTGATTTTACTATGACACGTTTGACAGATTCTAGTTTTTTGACTGGTTTCTATATACTTTGCAAACTTCTTTTCTACCTCATGGGCATCTTTACCAAGACCTGCTGATTGCATTGAATCTAGGTTTCCGATTACATATTT
>ENA-OOPD01000004-OOPD01000004.1-human-oral-metagenome-genome-assembly--contig:-NODE-4-length-19816-cov-11.705318_pt1 | contig 19816 bp, 33 predicted proteins | sample MGYA00245294_ERZ501130 | MGnify/ENA primary metagenome ERZ501130 (study PRJEB25959, sample SAMN05335007) | human oral metagenome | host: human-associated | place: USA: California | collected 2014-04-04... | reverse complement strand
ATTCGCTCCCTCCACAAACAACAACCTCACTGCATAAGCCGCTGCGTCAACCATATCATCATGCGTCCCCTTCGGAAATTCAATCAGCTGTTCACGAAACGCCTGACCGTTCTGAATGTTTTTCACAGTGTATACCCTGCCCGCCTCAAAGAATCGGCTCACCGCCAGCAGTCGCCGCACCTTGTCTTTATCGGGCTCCAAGCCAATGACGGGCAGCCCTTCCAACAAATCCCGAAACACCAGCCCCAGCGCACCCTTCTCTATACCAATCACCTGCGGCTTGTATATTTCATCAAGCTCTCTTATTGTATCAGCAGTCACGCTCGGCGAGGTTCGTTGGTTGCGTATCGCACGTATGTAAACATTACCATCAGTATACAGATCAGCAACAATCATAGCGGTAAAATCGGCTGTCTGGCGTTCACTGGCGGCGGGATCGATTGTCAAAACTCGTGCTAGCCGTGCATGCTTATCTGGTACTTGACTCGGCTCGCACTCTTTAATCCAATCAGGCTGGATGATGGCGTCTTCTTCGCTGAAAGGCTTGTGCTGATACTCTTGTGCAAAAGTAATGCTTCCAATGAAGTCCTGATCGCCCGGGTCATCTCGCATAGCCCTTAGCTTCTCCAGACTTCGATGTTCCGGCCACAAAGCCCGCTCTGTGCCATCCTCCTCAGTAGTGATTGCGTAAAACACCCGCGTTTGCCAGCTCTTAAAAACGTCTTGCTGTTTCATCACCTTATTTACGAGGCTGTCAAAGTGAAGGATCGTGCCAATTACAACAGCCCGCCCACCTCTTGCCAGTGCTGGTATAGCTGCTTTCGTGAACCAATGATAGAGCTTCTGGCGTTGCTCGGCGCTCTTGATGTTTTCGTCGTTCTCAATGTCGTCAAATATCATTAGTGTCGGTCGGGTATGACGGTGGCGAATACCGCGAATTTTCATGCCAGAGCCTTTAGCGGCGTATTTAATGCCATTACTCAATACGAACTCACCGTCTTGCCAATCATCACCTTTCATATCACCGAATAGCCACTTGATTTTCGGGTTGTGTTCAAACTCATCTTTCAATGCGTTGATGAACTCCGCCGCCTGTGTGTATGTATCGCTGATTATCACTATGAATTCTTCTTGCTCAAAACAACCAGCCCACATCGGATACGTCATATCCACCGTTGTCGATTTAGCGTGACCGCGTGGCGCGATGACGCCAACTCGCCGATTGTCCTTGTTGCTGATCAGGTCTAATATCTCTTTATGAAATGGCGGAGTTTCCAGTGGAAAATATGGTCGGGCGATAAACCAACCGAACAAATGTATGTTTTCGCGCCTCTTAAATATCGCTAATAAGTATTGTCGGAGCTTATTTCTATCCGTTTCCCAGTATTTTTCGCATAGTCGTACAATATCTTTCCTGGTGAGATTATTCAAAGATGGCTGCTCGGAGTTCTTCGTCATCAATATTACCCTCCTCCTTCGCTTTTTTCAGTTTTAAGTCGCGCTCATCTCGCCAACCACAGACATTTTTCATAGTAAAGATAGCGAAACTTGCTGGAGCGGCACCACTTAAAGCCACGTCAACAATAAACTCTCGTTGTAAATCTTTGGCAGTTTCGTAGGCTTCCGCAAATTCTGGATGAAGGTCACACCAATCCCTCAAAGTGTTGCGATGTACGCCAATTTTTCGAGCGAATCCTTCAAGCCATGGCATTCTCTGAGGCATTCTTCTAGCTATAAGCTTATCTCCGTCAACTGACGAGATGGTTTCGTCTTCTGTTATTTTTGTGGGGTCAATTGAAAAATAGTCAATTAGCTGTTGGCAATATTCTGGCTTGTATTTTGTCGGCTGTCCTGGTTTTGGCTGCTCAGGCTGTTTTGATGACTTGACAGGCGGCTTTTTTGGTTCGTCCTTAACAATCCCGCACAGTTGCTGCTTCGGTGATTTGCGGCTAGACTGCTTGCTACTTCGCTTATTCCTGCGCATAATCTTTCTGGTTACCATGATATTTCTCCAAACAAAAAGCGGACCTTTCGATCCGCAATTCCTAAGGTTATTATAACATAAAAGAGGCGGCGCATAATTCACCACCGCCCCTTCAAACTTTTTAGGTGCACACATATCATTGACGTTTGCGCCTATTATGGCTTAGTTATTGACTCAATAAACTCAATCGCCGCATCGCAACCTTTGCAAACAACAGTCTGAATGCCAGCCTCATTGAGCGTTTTAATCCACTTCTTTTGATTTGTTGATGTTACACCTCCTTTCTTGCGTTTCATTTCGATGAATACCAAACGATTTGCGTATGTATTGGTATATGATGATAGATCCTCTCGAGGCACATTGTCGCCGTATCCATACCAGACATCCGGCACAACTACAGCCAAGTCAGGCACCCCAGAACTCACGCCAAGCTTCTTATTCTTGATTCGCTGTTTGTGGCTTTTGGTGTATGTTTCGTTAGGCACTCTGAAACGTGGATAGCCGTTATCATCCAGCCATTTGACAAACGCCTCTTGCTCTTGGTCTTCGTATGGATTATCTATGTTTGCGAGATTAGGCATTATTTTAGTCCTTCTAATTCCTTAAACTTTTTAGCAACATCTTTGATATACTCACTGCCATATACATCTTGACAACGCTTATCTAACAACTTAATTATTTCTTCTAGTGAATAGATGCATTTCGGATTAGGATACTCTATCGGACCATAACAGCTACAATGACCTAAGTCTATAAACATAAACTTACCATTGTTATCTTTGAGTACTGCCGCTCCGATTCCATCGTACCCACAGCCTACATAATTGTAGATAAAATATTCGTAAACTTCTTTGTCTAAATATTCTAAATCGTATTCATTTAAGGGGTCTTTGCCAACATTATAGATTTTCATTTAGATTTCCTTTCGTTGACTGTTGGTTGATTTTTGATAGCTGGATATACTAGACGAATAAGTAATCTGCGATATGGTTCTTTGCCGTCGATAGTTAGCTTTATCCCGTTGAGCTTTGACTGCCCTAGTAATTCAAAAAACATAATCTCACCATCTTTGGTTTCTTGAGTATAAATAGCATTTTCCGATGGAGTTCCATCTGACCTCAGAAAAACAAGGTCATCCTCTGGAATATCTGATATCTTCATACTTCTTTTCCATTTTTGTAGCATTTCGAATAGCCCATTTGACCACCAACCGTTTTACAGCGGGCTTCAGTGTTCTTGTTTTGTGTCTCTTGCTCGAACGATTGAAATTGCAAAACAATAAGCATGGCTAGAGCGGCAATAACTGGTAAAGCCATCACTACGATAATACCTGCTTCAATCCAACGAATATTAAACTTCGTTTTTGTCATAGCACGTCCTCCGCCTTGATAATCTCTGCATCACCAGCGGAATCTGACTCTGACACATCTCTAACGTCATAGCCCCAAATCTCGTCAAAATCGACATTTACGAGGTTTTGTTCGTCTTATACGCATCGCTCGGCGACTTGTTTTGCTTGCTCAAGACTGTCGGCTTTAATAAAGAGCTTTCCCATTATGATCTGCTCAATTTCTGCTTCATAAATCATTATCATTTTCTTTCTCTATGTCCATAAATTAGTGGTTTAGTTGACATCGTCTACCGAATTGGGAACAACTGTATAACCATTGTTTGATAATATCTCCTGCATTCTCTCTAGCCGACGGCTCTTAATTATCTCAGCCTCTTCTTCCGTGATAAAGTTCTGACGAAGCTCTAAATCATTAAGCCGTACGTCTTTCTGCCAGTCGGTGACGATGACCTCTCGTGAGATCGTCGGCGTGCTAAATGCGTTATCATCAACACTAACTGAAACTTTAATTGGCACTTCGCCACGCTTAAGGCTTGGTAGTGTTTTAGTCATTCTAACTACTTGATTAGCGTTGACAACTAGATAAATTACATCTTTCATAAATATTCTCCTTGTCTTATCGTTTAACTCAACCGCAGAACTGGGGCAAGGCGACACCAAGTGTATATCATTACTGTTAATTACTTTAAGGATTGATGTCGCCTATTAGACAGACGACCCGGGTGGGCAAAATGGTCATCTGTCCAGTTCTGCGGTTGATGTTAATGTTCGCCCAGTTTTTCGACATATGGTAGGTCATTAGTCAATGGCTTTTATATATTCATATTCATCTGCGAATCGCTATCAATCCGCTTCTTGCCAGTCACGAGGTAGCGTAAATCAGTCAGATTGCTATCGACGTAATTGTCGGCCAGAATATTGACGAACATCATTGCGTCACGGTTATCCATGATAATAATGCCGTCGTGATTGTCTGACATAAGCGCCAAATCCATTTCCTCGGCGTAATCGACAACTCTTTCCTTACAAGGCGAATGCTCAACATCCAACTTCATCAACATAGTAGTCAGTGATTTGTTGCGGTCAGCCAACTCTGCGAATGACAATCCTTCAGGCAAGTTCAGTGCAAACTTTTTCATCAAAAGATCAATGACTTGCTTTGTTGCAGCATCGCTTGATGGATCTTGCTTGAACAAATTGACAAACTTCTTTGGATTAAACGCAAATACTTTACCGCCAGCGATTAGCACTTGGTTATCGGCTGGTATTTTGAATGCCGCATCAGCCTTGAGTTCGCCAAAGTCACTGCCGCTAACTTGCCACGTGAGACTCCCGCTCAACATCTGCGACCGCTGCAGCTGTTTGGCGATGTAAAAGGTCTTGTCTGGATCTTTTGGGTCGCTAAACCGCGCTACAATACCGTGCATACGCTTCATCTCGTGTTCTTTCTCGTTGAACTCAGTAATATTGTCGTCGCCAAGAAGATAGATGAGCGTATCGGCACGCTGAATACTCTCAAGCTCGCTGTATAGCAGCACGTTTTCCGTCTGATCGTTTGTCGCGTAGTCCCTGACAGACAATCCAACTGCTGCTCCAGTCTCCACAAAATTGATCATGTCGTAAAGAAATAGCGATCGCATTTGATCTTCTATGGTCGATGTTTTCAGTGGTAACACGTATGGCGTAAAGTTTTTATTGAAAATGAACAGGTCGATGAGCAGATCTTTCTTATTAGCATCAGCCCAGTTCGCCCACTGGAATATGTCGAATTGATTGTCGTCAATCACTTATCCCACCAAAATCCTTTCTGCTCAGCCTCAGTCTCAGACGGCTTATCGCCGTCTTCCAAACTACCGGCCGGCTTATTATTTATCTTGACCGCGATGTCTACGCTCCGAACGCCATGCTCGAGTAGCCATTTTTTAGCTCTCTTAGCATCATCTTCGGTAGCGTAGGTTTTCGCATGCGGTTCGTTTTTCTCGTCGCTCCAGCGAACGGTGAATGTGCAATTCATCAGAGACATTACGTAGCCTCCTGTTTCTTGCGTTTGCGGCGCTGCTTTTTGCGAAGTGCTCTTTTAGTCATTTGGATCCTCGATCGTGCCGCCAAGCAACTCAAGACGTTTGGTAAACTCCTCTTCAACATCTCGATCGTTGGGTGAGAGTAATGTTTCAAAACTAATATTAATCTCGAACTCATTCTCATACGAAACTAGAGGGTACTTCTTTCGATAGTTTATGTCGAATCGCTTGCCATCAATACTTGCTTTAATCAGCATATACTCATATTTGCCGACCCAAATTGTGTCTGGAATCGTGAATTGTGTGAGCCCTGCCACTTTCTTACAGCCCCACAACCCACAATATTGCCTTAACCAATACTGCTATAATAGCTACTCCGACTAGCGAAACTAAAATCCCGCCGATCAAATATCCTATGATATTTGCCACTTTTTGCATTTTGCTATCCATTGATTACTCCTCTTCAAATTAGTATTTTTATGCGCCCTGTTGCTGTAATTCCCGGCGTAGCAGCTGGCTTTCCGTTAACTGCTCGCTCTCAGCCTTGCGATGCTCATCAGCGATAGCTGAGACTTCATCGACAATGTCAATGTCCGCCAGCGTCATCTGGTCGTAAAACCAATTACCAAGCTCGAATCTATCGCAGAACTCCGCTAACGGCTCATCTTTTAAGTGCAAATCCAGCGCGATAACATCAAGCTCATCAGATGGATACTCAAACAGCAATTCTGTCAGTGTCCTAATGATTAGTTTTCGGCTCACTATTTCTCCTTTCTTATTTCCTCGATCGCACCCTCATCGGGTAGCCACAAATTGCAACCAAAACTGTAATTTTACTGTCTTGGGGGTGGCTCAAATGTGCGAGGAGCTCCTGCGGTTGACGCCCCACCCTATATATACGAATCTGGCCACCCAAAAAGGGTGCGATGTAGGTTTGTTAATGTTCTTCTGTTCTGCCGATTTCTTCCTCGACGTACACGCCGCCGATATCGAATATCGAGCGGATAGCGTTAGCTTCGGCGCATTTCGCCAACATTACTCGCGGCATGGTTTTCCACGTACCCATAGCATCACCAGCACGATATTTGCCGTAGTTGTCGTCAGAGGTATGAGTTTTGGCAAATTCGTCATAATAGGCTGTATATTCGCCAATTTTCACTGCCTCGTACGAGCCGTCAAACCTGCCAAATACTTCTACTGTCGCCGAATCCAGCTTGGTTTTTTCAGCGTCCTTGTAGTCAAAGACTGCTTTGCCGGTGTAGGCGTACGTCGGGTTTTTCGAACGGCGAGCCAGCGAGCGTAAGCCGTGAATACTAACGATTGGCTCCAGCTTTTCGATCCACTGACCGTTTACATTTTGACGCTGGTACACTGCGTAGATCTCTTTTTTCAGCGGATTCAGGTTGTATTGGCTGCATACCAGCATAAAGTAGGCGAGGTCTTCGATTGGTCGTATTTTGCCCATTTTGTCGACGCCCAGCAGGTTGCGGTGAATATTGCCGAGAACCTTTTCTTTATTCAGCCCCATCGCCCAGTCCCCTACGTACTTCGCTATGCCAGCATACTCTTTTTTGACACTAGGCTTCGCGACTTTCAAGCTGCTTTGCTCTTTCATTTACTTTCTCCTTTCTCAATCGGTGAGAAACACTGCACTCGCACTGGTTTAACCATTCCTGAACCTAGGTAGAGCATGTCACCCTTACCGAGTAACCGCTCGCCTCCAGATTCATCTAGGATGATTTCCGAGTTCTTGGCGGTTGCCACTCTTAGACAAGCTTTGACTGGACAGTTAGCCTTGATTATCGGTGCGACAATGTCGGCACTCGGTCGCTGTGTGGCAATTATTACGTTAATATTGGCCGCGCGACCTTTTTGCAGAATACGCGCCAGGTCAGTTTCAAGCTGTTTACGGGTGTCTATCGTGGTGGTTTTAGTATTGAGCTTACCGTTTTCATCGAAGACTCCAATTTCGTGCTTTTCTTTGCCAGTCTGCATCACCATGTCAGCGTATTCATCAATGATCAATACTCGGCGCTTAGCATTAACTCGCTTGTTCTTGTAGCGCTCATCCATTAGGTGAACCAGCTTCTTAATCAGCATGAGTGCTGCTGGCACTTCTGAGATGATGTTTTTACCCAAATCTTCAAAGTCTAGACCTTTCATGTCGATAATGTCGACTTGACAATTGGTCAGACTCTGGATGATATTGCGTAAGAAGACTGATTTACCGCTACCAGTTTGTCCGCCAATCAGCATGTGTGGCATTTTGGCGATGTCATCATAGATGACGTTGTTCATAGTGTCGACACCGATTGGTATCTGATAGCTAGTGGCTTTGCCGTCAAATTTCGGAAACGACTGTTCATGTGGCACTTCAATGCCGACTGTTTTTGTGCCGTAGACTGGCGCGATAACTCGCACAGCGTCAGAACCGAGCGCCAGCGACAAATCGTCACCCATAGTAGCGATTTTTGACATTTTAACGCCACGATTTGGTCTAAACATGTACGTATCGACCGTATTACTTTTGATTACCTTTTCGACACGTCCGCCGATGCCAAATTCTACTAATTTCCCCTTTATTAGATCAGTTTCCGAACCATCATCGCTGGCAATATCTTCAGCAACAACTGTATTGACTGGCGCGAACTTCTCGCGTCGTTCTGTTGTGTGCACAGTTCTGACAGTGACGCCTTCCATCTGCGCCACAATGTGCATCGACTGCGCGCCGTTCATCATGTCGCGTGGGTTTGGAAAGTAGGTAGCGTTAGGATTATCAACATAATCGCTGACTGCCTTAACTACACGTCCAATTACATCGTTAGCTTCCTCAATGCCGTGGCGATCAAGCACATAATCTTTGATTTGAGGCATGCCGTCGCGGTTGATAGTTTTCTTGATTTCCTTGAAAACGACGCGGCTGACAGGCTTCTTGTATTTGAATTCAATCAGCTGCACGTAGATCCAGGATTGAATCAGATATGCCCAGTTTTCGGTATCTTCGTCAGAGTATGACGTAACACTTTTCCAATCAACGATCTCCAATGCGTCGCCTAAATCACGAACCAAATCAATGTAGCCCTTCATCGGAATCTTCTTATTACGGATCGATAGCTCACACTCGACGCGATCTTCAATCGCGAGTATATCGTCATATGTCGCAGTTCGTTGATAACGATAGTCGACAATTTTTGGTACTGGTCGATAATTTTCTCGCGGCTGCCAGTTTTGCCATAATCGATTTCGTAGTCAGCAATATTTTCAATTTCCTGTAATCCAGACTGTATTGCTACCTCGATTGACTGACCTTTCAGTCGCTCCTCAATCATCTTATGCATTGCTTTGCCGACAACCAGTGCTGGACTAGACGGCTCGTCGTACACCTTGGCAATGTAGCGTTTCTTGAATTGAATCTGATTATTTAAGAAACACATTATAGCCGAATGACTTAGTATTATTCGCTCCACTTACACCTCCCCCGCCAAAGCTCGGTCGAGAAATGTCGGATCGATTAGGTTTTCCAATTTCTCCAAAATCTCACTTTCACTCATTTCACTTTCTCCTTAAAAAATTAGTAGCATTTCACCTTACCATTCAGGCATACGCTCCACGCCTTCCATCCGCTCGAGTCCCACTTGCTGCGTGCCGCATAAATCTTATAAGCGAGCGCCACATTGTGCTCTGGCTGGTATCGCCTGTCTGTCGTGTCGTGGATTGAGTTGACCTGGAATAACCCAGCGTCATTCGTTCCATTTGTATTGCGCCCCAGGGCGCTTGTCTGGCATCCACTCTCAGCCTTCATCACTGCCATAGCGATATCCACGTTCCAGTCGTATTTAGCGACCAGCGGTCGAAACCCCTCGCAGACACCTGCGCCAGCTGCCTCCACAGCAGCTTTTGGCGACGCAGATGTATGAGCTTCGACCGCTGCGACCTTAGGCTTCAGTAGCGCCGGTCGCACGCTCGCTACTTTACGGCTTTTAACTGTTGAATCTGCTCAGAGATTCTTGTTTCCAGCTGGACATTCTTCGATTCCTGGTACTTCACCCCCAGTCCGAATCCAACCACGCTAGCGATTAGCGCTACGATGGTGATGGTTTTAATGCTTTCAATAACGTTTTTCCAATTGATTTTTTTCATAGTCTTTTCTTCCTTTTTATGTTTAGATTTTTTAGTAACTCCAAGCTGCTCAGGTGCCGGTAGCTTGCTTGGTTTCTGATGCTGAACTTTCGTCAGCTCATAGTCTAAGGCGTCTTTGTTGATAGCTGCCTCCTTTCTTAGTTAAATATCCCCTTGAGAAGCCAGCTGTCTATGTCGCCACTATATAATTTCTTTGGCCGATCCGCTTAAGTTTCGCAAAGTTCAATCATTGATAACTCTCAGAAGCCGCTACAAACAACAATCGAGCGACCTCGATCAAGTCATCAAAAGAGGGGTGAGCCTTTGCGATGCTCACCCCTCTGAAATTGGGTTTAATCTAAAAAATCACCGCAAAGGTGATTTACGAAGTGTCAAATTGTCCAAAAAGAGAACTCTCTGATTAACAGAGAGTTTCTATAGTAATATTATACCATAGAAACAATCTGTTAATTACTTCATAAATCGTAATTTCCAGATTGTTAAAGTGAAAGGTTCATGGCGGCAATCCTTGCTGTCCTTACCTTGATGTTTTCATTGTAGCAAACCTAAAGCGTTTTGTCAATATGTCGGCTAAACATTCACGATTTCGCCTCTTATACAAGCCGTCCCAGCATGCGCATTTGCCGCCAACTTATAATTCTTGATTTCGTCCCAAATCTCACACATATCGCCGTCCAAATTATGTAAATACCGCTGCGTTACTTGTAGGCTCGAATGCCGCAATAATCTCCGCACTACATCGACGTCAGCACCACGCTTACGTACGTCAGTGGCGAAACTATGGCGCAGCTCGTGTAGCTGAAACCCCTCCAACCCCGCTTCACGAAATTGCCGCTGTATTTTCTTGCGAATGCCGTCAACAGTTAGTGGTTCGAAATATTGACGACGCGTGGTTTTAATCCATACATAATCTATCACGCCAGCCGCCCTAATCCACGCATCTAACCGCTCACGTGTTGTGTCGGATATATACACCCAGCCGTCTTTACGCCCTTTGCCTACTGTGTAAATTGTGCGTCCATCCAAGTCGTTCAGGCGTAAGTTAGCAAACTCCTGTGCACGCATCCCCGTATCAAACAGTACACGAATCATCACCTCAGTCAGCAAATCATCACAACCACTCAGTACCATTGCAATCTGCTCCGATGTATACCATTTTCGGCGGCATGGTGCAGGCTTTGGCTTTACTACCATCCGGGTTTTGATTTTCATCGGATAGTTCATGTCTCGCAGCCAAGCTATCCACGACATCACCGTAGCAACATTAGTGCGTATCGTTGTAGAATTACACCTCGAACCGAGCTGTCCCAATGCCTTTTTCTCAATCCATCGATCAAGCTTTTTATTAGTTAATTGCGACATATGTTGCTTCACATTCATACACCACTTCAGGTAAACTCGCAGCTGATTCTCTGCTGGCGTTCGCTTTGTCTTCATCGTAAAACTCCTAAATCTCCCACCTCGTGTCTATATAGATCGTTATAATCATTGGAATATTTATTCCAAGTCTATATAGATCGTTTTTTTGGTTAATTATTATGAAAAATCACCCACTATACCCTCCATTTTTCAAGCCAAGCTAGCTTTTTAGGCAAATAATTTTGCCTAATTTGTGTCGGCTGATGTTATTTGCTTTACAAATAGTGTTATCGGTTATCTAATATCTAGCAGTAGACACGCAAAAATCACGCCGCTAGATTTCTCCGGGCGCTACCCTCCACTTTTCAAGCCAAGCTAGCTTTTTAGGCAAACACCCATATCGCCATACATCTGCGATATCTTCGCTCTACCGCTATAATTCATATCTCGTCTGGCTCTCTCCTCCATTTTCCGTTGTTTCTTCTCTTGCCGCTGCCGCGCCAGTTCGTTGATCGCTCTGGCAATTCGACCGCGCATCCACAGCAACGACTGCTCCAGATTTTTTAGAGACCAAACTGACGCGAGATACCGTTCAGGGTCGCGTTTAGTTTTTGCTACTTCAACTGATTCGTCGAACTCTTGTTTATATTTCTTTTGCCGATTGCGAAACATTGGCAAATATGCGTCGTCTTTGATTAGTTCTGACGCTTTGCCGAGGTGTTTGCGCATCGTGACGATTCGTTTATTGTCTACAACGAACATATTACCCTCACTCATTTTTGATATAAGTTTGAGGTCAAAAAGAGAAAACCCCAGCAAAAAACATTACTGTTTTACTGAGGTCTCCCTTGCTCGATTGTTGTTCTCTATTAATATAGCAAATTATGATAGCGAAATCAAGGCAGATAATTGCCGCAACGGATACACTCATGATCATATCCGCCGCCCTGATACTGTCCGCAATATTGACAATTATGGCAGTGCTTGCAAATAATCGTCGGCGTTTCACTTGTGATACCGCACCACACACATTGATATGTCGCACACACCTTTGGGCTGTGCTCGATCTGTCTGTCAGTCATGATCACTTCACCCATCTCCGCCATGGCATTCTTTTTCAATCGCTTCTGGCTCGGACGTGGCGGCTCTACCGTATTCCTTGCGTAGTATAAACCATGTCCACTTTCCATAATCTTACCTTTCCATACAACATTCCACTGCTACTTGAATTACCGCAGCCAAACTCCAGTCTAAGTGTTTTTGTGCCGTTAACTTCTGTTGGCTTGCCCTTTACTAGTCCAAATAGTTCCATCTCATTTGAGAAATCATATTTTACACTAGCGGTATCACCCTCCAATCCAGCATTAAATATCTTACGTCCGCCGCTGCCGCCTATCCAGCCAATTTTACGCAGTTCTGGCGGCGTAGTGTTCTCTGTCATTTGTCCCAGCTGTTCAATTTTGTCAAAACCAATCGCCAAGTAAACGAATAAGTTTTTTATTTCTATCAAATCCTTTGGTAAAAATACCACCATCGTATGCGCCTCTAGCCATCGGCACTGTGCATTCGCCAGCGACACAGTCTTGCACTGGTAAGGATATTCCTGATTTCTACTGCCAATCATAAGCGTGCCTCGTAATCATATACTTTAGTTCGCATAGCTTCATATTCAGGACTGTTGTTTAGCAGTTTATCTCCCAATGGTACTTTACCAGTACTCAGCATATCGATAATTACATATATTTTGCCGTTGTATCCAACATCTGTTGGTTGCGGTAGCATAGTCTCGTCAGCTACCAGCATCTTGCCAATGCCGGATCCAGCTACTACATCGGTATTACTTTTAACCGCCGAATAATCCACCACGTCGCCAACGGGCGCTTTCGTTGATAATAATATTCGGTAGGCTTGAGCAGTATTTGTGGTGATGCCAGAATTTGGATCGATGTAGCGGTCAAATAGTTCAAAGTTATCATTGACGATCTCCAGTTTGGTGTTTAATACTGCCAACTTGTGAGCTTCTACTGCCCACCATAAATATCTAAAAGGTGCACCGCCTTTATTACCAGCACTGCCGCCCATACCAGGCGTGCCAGTTATATAAATATAATCCTTGCCTTTTATTTGCCCAGTTCGATAACCTTTTTCTTGTCTATCGCCAATCATACTAATATCTCCGTTCCCAGTAGCAAATTTAACCGCTCCAACCTAAAGCCCTGCGGCGGTGTGTCAAACGCTAACACCAACGCCATCAGCTCGCTCTCGCGCGTTCTCTCAGGAATGACTGGCTTCATATTAAGTCCAGCAATTCGAATCCTGCCGTTCTCTGCTTTTATTGAATCGCTCTTACCATACAGTCTACGCCACATCTCGTCAATCTGATCACTTAATAATGCTACTGGCGTTAAACCATCAACTGGCGCAAAAACCGCACGTACACCATTGTTACCAGCCACTACGCACCACAAATCCAAATAAGCCTCAACTATCTGCGCATAGTGAGGCATAAGCATGCGGATATACAGCACTGCCGACGATTGATTGCCTAGTGATATATACTTGGCAACGTCGCCAGCTCGAGACCCTTCCGCCTTATCTTCTGCTCCGACAGACAGGTCGCGCTCAGTTGCATCGTAATAGCAGTGTCCGACGATTGAACCGCGAACTGGCACGACCTGTCTCAGCATCTTATTCCTCCGTCTTAAACAACTGTATAGCGGTAACCAGCAACACGTTAATAATCGGGCCATAAATGCCGAACGCATCAGGGTTACCCTGCACGAACGCCGCTAGCGCGCCCAGCGCGTTTGAAACTCCCACATACAGCGCAACTTTTAATATTTTGAGTAATTGTTCTTTAGTCAATTTCATATCATTGTCCTCCTTATTATTTATTAAAATTTTTGAATAAATTGGTTAAAAATTCGATGATCTTATTGACGAGCACCTCCAGCGCCGAAACTCGCTTTTCTAGGCTATCGATTGGCTTATCGCTTAGATACAGCTTATCGATTGCTAGCGTACCGCCCTCTAACACCATCAAGTCATCATCAACCAGTCTCGTAACATGAGTAACGCGAACCTTCGTCCCTATTGGCAATTTCTTTGCTAATTTTCCAGTAGTTAGGTCAGTAACCTCACACTCTGAACGCGTCCAGAAGTCTTGATCGGCAATATCCTTCAGATTCTTTTGCCATGCCGGCTTATCTTTATTCGGATCAGCTGGCGCAACTAGCTCTGTCGCCGCAATGCCGAACGGCTTGTTGTTCTTAACGGCGTACTGCGATAGGTAGTATTTCTTGCCCTGCACTATCGTCTCCTTGGCGATATCGATAACCGTCCCTCTAGGAATCACGTTACCAAACGCTTCCATGGTTACCATATTGACGGCACGTAGTCCTGCGACTGGTGCAACGACCAGTTTTATGTCTTCAATATCGTTCAGGTTACGCACCCACTCGCTTCGTTTCAATTCTTCCGCTTGGCGAGCCAGCTCTGCACGTCGTTGGTGCGCCTCCTGAGAGTTATTTACATCAGCACGAATTTGGTCGATTGACCATCCCTTAGCAGCTTGCCCCAAGTAGTGCCGCAAACCTTCTGAGTCAACTTCACGCCCTAAAATTGAGCGGAACACTTCGCGGATCTGTGTCTCGTTGACTGTCGGACGCGAACCACCGCCAGCGTGATAGCGGTCAGCGATTGCACGTATACGGTTCTTGTCGATTGGTGAGCAACTAGTGTTGAACCATTCTTTATGCACGTAAATATTTAGGCGGCGGCCGTAAGCTTTCTCCATATCGTAGTGGAACTCGCCCATCGTCTCATAATCACCATCGCTAAGGCGTGTATTACATTCATAACCGACTGTTGTAGCGTTACCTCTAGCGTTACCGGCATGCCAAGCAGCGTTTACTGCGTCAACAATCCACGCCACCCTGCCAGCCTCGCCAACAGTATGCGCTGAAGTATTACCATTAGCGCGGCATAGATAATTCACTATCGACATAAAGTCTGAATTACTGCCCCACCAATGGTATGTTACGCCTTCTACGGCTCGTGCCATGCCGTATACCGCTGATACCTGGCTTTCGGGCGTATAGTTCGGCGAGTTAAATTGTGTTAGTTCTTGATATGCCATTTCCTACTCCTCCTTGATTACTTTCTTAATGAGCCGATAAACAAATTTGAAAATTGCCGCAAGCAGTAAACCAACCACTGCACCACTAAATGCACCTGCAAATATCGCCATAAAGAATAATTGCTCTAACATACTCATTTTGCTATCCTATCGATAATTACCATTTTTAGTATTGCCCCAGCCACAGCGGCGATGATAAACCAAACTATCCTTGCTTGGTTATCTTCTAGCTTGTCTAGCCTATCTTCATGATTTCCTACATCTTTTTCCAGCTTCACTAGCCGCTCTACTACTACCGTCAGATCCAGTCTGTCAATCTTTGCACTGATTGACTCTATCTGATTCCTGATGTTCTGTATGTCGGCGTCCATCTTTCCCAGTTTTTGCCATAGCTCCGCTTCGTTAGTATTATTTGCTGCTGCCATGCTTTGTCGGTCTCCTTTCTCTCACCCCAGGCCGCAACCAAATAAAAATATGCGTCCTGAAACGCATATACTTACCTACATTATACCACGATTTTACCGTAAACATAATGCATTTTTCATGGTTCTATACAACCAGATAAATTAGCAGATAGCCTTAAAACCTATAAATCTGCTGAGATGGATACTGGCAAAAAATGGATAGATGGTCGCCCGATTTATCGTAAGGTTGTGCGTGGTGCGGTCAATATGACTGGTGGGTACAACACCTCAAACCTGCCCCATGGCATTACTGGCTTGACTGACGCCTGGGAGCTGATTTCGTGGTCTGGCAATGTGCGATTGTCCGGTACATTGTCAAACAATCCTATAAAACAGGCACTGCCATATATTGAAGGGACGCACCAATCTGGCATTACCTCCATTGATAAAACGAATATTACTATTTCTGGCAGTTATGCTTGGGGCAATTCGGAAGTTAGCGTTACTTTGGAGTATGTTAAATAATTAAGCTGCACCAATCGCAATCCAACTAAAGTAATACACACCTCTCAGCATAGCACCGTCAAAACGCCTACATCTTGCCGTAAACCCTGAATTAGTAACGCCAACAGCTCCAAATGTTGCACCAGCCCAAGACGGATTTGGTGTGTCTGACCACGGGTCGCTAGCGTCGCCATAACCGTTATACGTACAAATGATAGTTGGTATCATTCCGTTCTCAAATTCCTTTGGAAACGTGACGGATGCCGTAGCTTCTACGGTATCAGTTGGTACTCTTACTCTTGCTCGACCATGTTGAATGATAGCAGGTACAACTGGCAGAGTAGCATTGTCTTGTTTCGATTGAATAAAATCTTTCCAGTCAATATGTTGTGGTTGTATAGAACCATCGCCTATCCCCGTTCCATCATGAAAACTAGCGTCATTTGCTGCCAAAAGATTCATTTTTGCCGCCGTTAAAATTTCGCCCGGCACAAAGTTTAAGTTAACATACGCCATATCATCTCACCCTTTCTACTTGAAATGTCTCAAATCGCTCAATAATCATACCTTTATCGCTATACTTCAGTTCATAATCGGACTGTTCTTTATGGACACTTTGCTTTAGTGCCACTTCACTCTCTAACTGCGCCCGCTCGAACGGACTCATAGCAAATGAGTTCACCAGCTCTGCTGGACTAGCCTCGCCTGGCTGCACTGGATTTATTGTTCCTCTCTCAAATTTAGATAACCGTGTATCGTTACCAGTTAACGCTTCGTAGCCGATCATCGGAAACCCTTCAGGTGTTTTATCTAGCCTCTCGCGGGTCGTCAGAAATAGCCCCTGATAGTCATAAATATCACGGTTGCCTCCACGTCTAGGTGCGGTAATTGCTGAAAAGCCTTGAATTGTCTTTGCCGGAAAACACTCAACTGCGACTACCAGATTAGTTTTCAGGCACCGCACGAAGTACACCTGGCTGTAATGCTGAGCATAAAAATCTGCCATTTTCTCCAATTCGGCTTGATCTTGCGTTTGCTTGGCTGTTTCGCTATCCATTATTTCCTCCAATAAAAATACGACCGCCGCTCTGGCTGGTCGTATATACTGCTTACATTATACCACATTTAGTTTGCTAGCACATCTCCGCCGTCCAGTGTTGACCTATCCAGTTCAAACACACTAACCTTCGGACGCTCCTCCACCTCCAAACTCTGTCGAAAATTGGCGTTCACGCCGCCTGCCAGCTCGTAGCTGGTAATAAAGCAACTGAAACTATCAGCCAGCTCATCAATCTGCAAGTCCACCGTATCGCCGATCTGACAAATACGGCACAAAAAAGTTGTCCAATTTGAATTGCCTATTTGGATTTGAGTATAGAGTTACAATATTATTAGCAATCGCTCTCGCACCGCCAACATCCTGTACCAGGTTATTTTCAATCTTCAGAATCTCCGCGCCAACACCAGTTGACGTGTCAGGATTGACGCCATACTGCTCAATACTTGGCTCGCTCATGGCATTTTCGGTAATTACTTGCGTTACCTTTGCCGGTACACCCCATAACTGGATACGGTTAATATATCCGTCCACGCTTGAGTTGTTGCGGAAGGTCATTTTGTAAGTGCTGCCAAAGTTATAAACTGATACCAGCTGTACATTGATTGCGCCGCCTCCACCGTCAGAATTTCTCGTGCCAGAATACATCGATGTACCAGAGTTACTGCTTGCATGAACTGGTCTATCTACACTTACAGCATAAAAGTCCCCAACGCTATCCTGAAACTCAGCGAAAATGTCGATAGTCTTACCAGCTCTTATTTTCGTTTGCTCGCTTCCCTGCTCCAGCTCCCACAGTTTCTGAAACGCCTGTACTTTGAATGGCTTTGCCACCACCTGTGCCGAGTTTATTACTGGCGTTGACTTAAATTTGTAGGTTAGTCAGATTAGAGTAGCTGAACGTATGAGCCGTTGGCTGAGTCTTTGCCAGGTGCGTCCTGTTCCAGAACCTAATTATCCCCTGCTCGTCAACAAACACCAGTGCCGCTTCCGCCTCTGCTAATTCTTTCAATAAATCAGTCACGCTCTTGTCTTTTGGCGATAAATAGCCAATCGCCACCTGTTGCGACCGGTCGATCTCAAATTGGTTGGCGCTGAACCCCTGCTCAATCAGTAAATCCCTCACAATTTCGTGTGCAAACTTACCCACAAACGCTGGCAAATTAGAATATTTTGTGTCCAGGTAGGTAATTGCGTCAAACGCTGTCAGCTCCACCGTCTGCTCTACAATATTTATTGTCGGTGTACCCACGAACCCAACAAAATTCGTAATCATCTCGCCATCATATCCAGTCAATATCTTTATCGGTCGCCCCGCCTTGATAAATTTGCCAATCACGGGGTCTTTTTCTGGCAAGAACCGCCCCGTCGTATTATTCAGCGTGATTGTCGCCTGAGCCGTAACCACACCCCATGAATAGCTGCTTACCTTTTTACTGATTTTGAAGTTCTTAACGTAGCGGCTTTCGTCTGTGTACGCATATTTGTCAAAAAACGTCACCACATCGCCTGAACCTTTCAAGAAAATCTCCACCATCCAGCGCTGAAGAATCCAGATTAAAGAACCGTGTAGTAGGATTTATTTGCTTACTCCACCCCAGCATCACCGCGAAGTCGGTTTGTTTACGCGGCGCGCTCACCTTGCTGATAAAATTAGCCGAAACTGCCTGCATTTACACCTCCCGAATTGTTACGGTTAGGCTCGTCATCAAGCTGCCGCCGCGAATATACTCGTCGGTGTCGCAATCTGTCATAATCCCGTCAAACTGAAGCACGCCGTATTTTGACTGGTCGTTATAAAACCTCACCGTGCCAGTGGCATTAAAGATATCCTCAAAGAATCGAAACTGCGCTGGCGTTACGGCCGTAAATGTCATTTTGGCACGCTTTTTGGATGGAAAGCTATGCCTCTCAATACTGCCATTAATTGACAGGTTGTCGGTTTTCACTACCACCGGCGAATCATCATAGCCGCTTGGATAAATTGGTATTTCTTGACCATTTAATCGTATCATCGGAGCGCTCCTAACTGATCAAGCCGTAGCCCCTGCGCTTTCAATGCTCGATTGATTTGTTTAGCAATGTTCACTGCATCCTCCTCGCTAAAATTTCTCGTCTCTAGTGGTCACATTCACGGTGATATTGACATCTCGTGCGCCAACGCCGTCGCTTCGTCTATTGATTTGCGTTACCAAGCTTGCCATTTTGCTTTCAGGGACAACCCATTCATTCTGTCCGCCGTCACCAGCATAAATAATCGAACCGCCGCCTTGCGGCGTAACGATACCACCGGTCGCCATTCGTGGAATATGTAAACTTGGAATATTGCCAATGTGTACGCCTGGAATCTTGTTGATGATTCCAATCGCACCGTTAATCATGCCAATGAACCCGTTTGCCATCCTCTCGACCATGCTTAGTGCACCATTAACTGCACCCCTGACCGCACCGCCAATAGCATTACCAACGAAGCTGCCCAGCCTTCCGAACATTCCAGTGATAGTATTCCACACTCCACCGAAGAATCCCGCCAGACCGCCAAATATACCAGTGATTGCGTTCCATGCTCCGCGGAAAATACCGCCAAACCAGCCTGCCACGCCAGCAAACACGCCGACGATACCATTCCACACGCCGCCAAACCAGCCAACAGCTGTATTCCACACGCTCACGATAATATTCCATGCGCCACTGAACACACTGCCAAAGAACTGTACTATTGGCGTAAATACTGCTCCGACAGACAGGTCGCGCTCAGTTGCATCGTAATAGCAGTGTCCGACGATTGAACCGCGAACTGGCACGACCTGTCTCAGCATCTTATTCCTCCGTCTTAAACAACTGTATAGCGGTAACCA
>ENA-OOPD01000003-OOPD01000003.1-human-oral-metagenome-genome-assembly--contig:-NODE-3-length-23265-cov-13.327600_pt1 | contig 23265 bp, 30 predicted proteins | sample MGYA00245294_ERZ501130 | MGnify/ENA primary metagenome ERZ501130 (study PRJEB25959, sample SAMN05335007) | human oral metagenome | host: human-associated | place: USA: California | collected 2014-04-04... | reverse complement strand
GATAAAAATATTTTTTACTGAAATCTTTATCAAAGATTCCTTGAATTAAAAAACCAAATCCAGTAGAAAATCCTGCAATCTGTCTCCAATCGATATTTGTTAAAGTAAGGAAACATACACTTACTACAGCGATTGTCCAATATATAATGTGTAATTTATCTTTTTTAATTTTTAGTTTCATTGCCATACTCCTTTAAATAATTCTACTTTGTTAATTAAATTGCTATCCTGGAAATAATCTCTCCAAGCTAGATAGTGAACAAAAGCTTTAATTTCTATCCCATTACATTCTTTTAAATAAGTTTCTCTAGGGTAATAATCTTGTTCCCATAGTTTTATAAATTCATCTTTATACTTATTAAATTTTGTAGTCCCAATGTTAGGGAAGATTTTAGAAGCTCGTTCTGGATTTAACCATATTGTCTCTAACATTTTATACCTCCTATTTAATATTTAAGAAAGCATTTATTTTGTTTATTACCTTCTGTGATCCCTTGCCATAATTTAGTAAATCTGAAATCACGGGTTTTGAAACTCCAATACCATGTGCTAACTTAGTTCTTGTTAAATTTTTTCTCGCTAGTTCAACCCTAACTTTACAAATCCACTCTTGTAACTCTGGTGTCATTGACAAGCTCCTTTCTTTTTCAAAGATAGTAAGTTAACAAATTTAGCTAATTTTCATTGACATTTCTTAACATATTTGATAATATATAGGTATGTTAAAGACACTAACAAATAATTGTTAAATTCACTTTGGCAGGCGTTTTTAAAATCAATTAGTTTAGTTAGTTTTTTAACAAATTTTATTAACTTACAATAATAATTTTAGCATATATGTTAAATATAGTCAATAGATTTTTAGCATATTTGTTAAGAAATATTTTGTAAGGCTTAGAAAGGTTGTTATACCAATGCTTTATGAAAGGTTAAAATATTTAGCAAATCAAAGAAAAGTATCGTTTAATCAAATTGAAGAAGCTGTAGGTTTTCCAAAAAATACATTATATAGATGGAATAATATTAAACCTTCAATAGATAAAATCACAATAGTAGCAGATTATTTTAACGTTACTACTGACTATCTATTAGGTAGAGAAAATAAAGAATACCCTACTATGTTCAGAATTAATACTGAAGGTTTTTCAAAAGAAGATGCTGAAGAGATGTTAAATGAATTACAAAGATATCAAAATATGTATCGTTTAATGTTATTAGAGCGTAAGAAAAAGGAGAGTGAATAGATGTTCAATATCGCACATTCTGAGTATTATAGGATAAAAGATGAAATATATCCTTTTATTTCTCAGGTTGCAAAACATTATAATAAACCAATATCACATATCAGACATTATGATATTAGTGAGTATTGTGAAAACAATATGAATGTAATTATCAAATATCCTAAATTCAATAAACTAATGGTTGATGGTTTCGCAGATAAGTTAGATGATTATTTTATAATTACCATTAACAATCAAGGAATACGACAAAGAAAAGTGTTTACTTTAATGCACGAAATAACACATTGTTTATTGCATTTTAAAGATACCCCTAGACATTTTTCTTCTGATGTAGATAGACACACACAACACGAAATAGAAGCTAATGTAGGTGCTAGTCTATTACTTATTAATGATGAAGCATTAGAAGAATGTCTATATAGAAAATATTCGTTTGGTAGAATGTTAAATACTTTCGGGTGTAGCAAAAACGCATTACGTACTAGACTAATAAATTACTATCAATATAATTTATTTATAGATAATTGCGACGCTAAAAAAATAGTATTTAACTTTGGTAAGGGAAATGTTAAACAGTTCTTTACATTATTTGAAAATCATAAATCAATAGAACATTTAGCAGCAATGCAATTACAATACGAGAGTTACTGTTAATTGACAGGAGGGAAATTATTATGAAGAAATTAATTAAAATTCTTGTAGTATCTACAATATTATTAACTGGTTGTAGCTCAACTAAAGCTGAAGCACCAAAAGAGATGACGACTGAACAAAAACAAGCTGAGAGAATTTCTCGCATATTAGATCCTGGAAAAATAGCAGTCGAAACTGACGGGGTTTATAAAATGGAAATGACTGTTGTCGATTTTAATTACATAACTCAACGACAATTCCATGATTTTGTCGCTAAACAAAGGGAGAGAGGTAAATTCAAAGTGTTAGTAGTTTATTTAGATAACGGTTTTAATATTATGGTTGATAATGGCGATTTGTTAATTTATAATATGAAATTAAACGGTACAATCTTAAAAGCAGCTTATTTCAACTACAACCCAGAAAGCGGGCTTTATATTCACGACAAAACGAACAAAGCATTAGAAGTCAATAAAAATGTAACCCGTCCTAACTATTTTGAGTAAATAAAAAGCGTGTTATTTTCATGTTGATGTTATATTTAAAAATCAACTTAAGCTTGTTATAAAAGCTTTTCATGTATATTTTTTCGCGTGATTTTCGCGTGAATTTCATGTTGTTAAATTAAATCAAATTAAAAAAACTCACACCCCCGCCAAGAGTTGTGAGTTTATCAACCAGTAAGTCCATTTTGAGTATTATTATATCGTCACATAACAATATTGCTCTCAAAATTACTTAAGATGTGGAGCGAACCTCGCTCATTAATTTAATTATATCACACATCTTACTATTAATAAAGAAAGGATGTGTTAGTATGTGGGTAGTTAAAAAACCTAACGGAAAATATATGTATCGTACCCGAGTTAAAGATGTTAGGGGTAAAATGAAATCAATTAGCATTACGCTAGAAAATAAAAACCAACGATTAGCTACTGAAATATTAAGAAAAAAGAAACTTAAAGAAGAAACATTTGTAGACCTCCGAATTACGTTTTTTACAGCTTTAGAAATGTATTTAGAAAGAGTTAAAGATGAAATAAAAGTTAGTACATATAAACTCTATGAAAGTAGAATTAGTAAGACAAAGAGAACTAATTTCGATACGCCGTTATTAAATGTTAACTCTCTTTATTTAGATACTCTAGTCAAAAAAATAGCTACTACAAATAATAGCTATAATATTTATTTAAAGTTCTTTAAACGAGTTCTTAGAATGATGTATAAACTGGACTACATAGAAAATATAATGTGGTTAGATAAACTTGATTTAAAGGAACATAAAGTTAACTATGATGGAAAATACTTCGAAAAAGAAGAAATAGAAGTGATATTAAAAGAAGTTGAGAACAATCAGTATTATCATGATATGATAAACTTTATGATTAATTCCGGACTAAGGATTGGAGAAACACTAGCACTTACAGAAGATGATATATTGGATAATGGAACACTTAATGTTGATAAGAATATAGATCACTATAAAAATATATCTTCTCCAAAAACTTATGACTCTAAGCGTGTTATATCATTAAATAAAAAGTGTCAAGAGATCCTTAGAAATAGAGTTGAGATGAATAAAGTAAAGGCTGATATGCACAGTTATTACACAAATAATGGAATACTCTTCCCTAAAGCTAATGGAGATTATAACTCATACAGTGCAGTTAGTAAATGGACTCGTGATAATATTCACTCTGTTAAATTCACATTTCATAAGACACGCCATACACATGCTAGTTTATGTATGGATGCAGAAATCCCACTAGAATTAATATCCGCTCGTCTAGGACACAAAGGAACAGAGATTACAAGAGCTGTGTATATTCACAAAACTAAAAAAGCAAAACAAAAAGAATTAGATGTATTCAGAGATATAGAATTTTAAAAAAGGCAGTTTAAACAACTGCCTTAATTTTTTGTATATATTTCTATGAATTTCAATGTAAAAAATATTATTGCTCACTAACTGCTCACTAAGTCTGTTTATTTAAATAGAAAGACTATTGCATCAATATTTATAGAGGTTATTCCATAAACCCTTTCATTATATTACTAGCATTTTATATAATGTTATGTGTTGTTAAATGATTAATTTAATAATGTTTCTTGTTATTTATATTCTCATATAACATCATATAAATTTAACTTAAGTCCATTTTTTGCTCACTTAAATTTTAAAATTAATCACAGAGAATATCTCCTCTTCTTATTTCTACCACGTCTGATATATTTACATCTTCTGTGCCATCTTGACTTTCATATATTAAAGAAAATACATTGTTTGCATCATCTTCTATTACTCTTACATAGTAAGTAAAGTTTTCTTTAGAAACCATATACTCTAGTTCAAAAACATCTATGAATTTTTGAATAGTCTTAAAATATTCTAAGCTATCAAATTGTTCTTGAAAATCTTTGAAATCTTCAATATCTTCTGTGTAGATCCCTTGATTATCTTTTTGTATATCGTTATTTCTTAATAGAAAATTTTCCATTCTTAAATTGTTAAAACTGTTTAAATAATATCTTTTCATCTCTTCCACCTCTGGCTTATTTTAACATAAATTTACAAAATAAAAAAGAGGTAGTTTTATTTCTACCTCCAATGACTAATCATTTCTAGCTTTTCTTTCTTTTAATAACTCTTCAAACTCAGGAATATCTTCACGTTCCATTGTTTTAATAAAGTTTCTTGCTGTGGATCTCTTATTAATATATCTCTTTCTTTCTCTGTTGTTGTCGTCCCACTTTTTATTTCCTCTTAATTTTGCTTCTGATAATTTACCCATGTTATCGCTCCTAAATATTTTTTATCATTATATCAGAATTAATCAGAATCAACAACCCATGATTTTGAAAAAGATTTATCTTTAAATAATGAAGCTAACCCACTTAATTGTTTTAACCTCAACAGTTCATCTGCATCCATTCCAATGTGTCTCATTATCCATGTGTCAGAACAACCACTCTCTACTAGTTCGGAAACGATATTTGTCATAAGTTCTACATCATGACTACCTCTCGCTCTATTGTGCCTGATTGTTGATGCCATTCTATCACTAATAGGTTTATCAATAACTGATACAGGTAAGCAGCCATTTTCTCTTTCAAAAATATCTTTATGTTTTTTCATAACAGTATATCTATGAAATCCGTCTACTATCTCGTATCTATCTTCATCTTCTAAATAGTAACAAACAATAGGCATTGTATAACCATCTTCTAATATAGACTTATATAATAACTTCATTTCTGGTGGTGCTACATGGTTTGGATTATAACTGTTAGCTTGTATCTTTTCAATAGGTATTGCCTTAATATTATATACTGGACTACAAAATCGTTTCATATTTTTTCATTGTCTCCTTTCTTCTTTTAAGCTGCTCTTTGCTTATTCCAAAAGATAAACTTTTACAAAAGTAATCATTTTTAATAATACACATTGCCATTCTTTTCCATGTTAGAACATCTTGCTTGCTGTCTAATTCTGGGATAGTATCGACAACATGATTAAATCTAATTATTTCTTTATCTTTGTTCCCTCTGTTACTTATTTCTCCTGTTTGAAATACCGCGTCTTTATAATTAATATTTAATATATCTATATCTTCTTTCCTCATTCCTGAACCTTTTTCAGTCCACCATTTTATAAACTTATCAAACTTTTCTCTATAGTGATTGCTTGCTGTTTCTGGTAAAGTATCTAATAGAAAGTATGTGAAACTTTCCCATGTATGACCTTTTGGCAATTTATAATTTGCTGTATTGATTGATGAATGAGCATATATATTACCAAAATTTGCACCAGCTACCCTACCTACAATTTTAACCCATGTTTTAGGCTCAATTATTTTAAACATATTTAATCCTGCTTTTGCTGTATCTCCAAAAGGTTCATCAATTCTCATACTATGAATTGATACACCCGCTTTATACATTAGATCATAGAATTTATTATACTCATTACCAGTTTTTCCATAATAAACCCATATATCCTCTGTTGTCCAATCATACACAGGATAGAAATTAAACACATTCTTATCTACTTTTGTAGAGTACATTGTATCTTTATACCTAGTTTTATTTTGATTAGTTAAAGCACGCCATCTATTCAAACTTTCTTGTGTTCTGATACCAATTATACAAGCTGTTTTTTCTTCTTTACCATACCAATTTCCAAACTTTGCTACAAAGTCTTCAAATGTCATTTTATACTTGTAATAATCAATAGTGTTATTGTCTACATTTATAACATAATCCATTGTTGGCATTTCTCTTACCCATATATCTTTCTTTTCAGCTTCCCACCAGCTCCACGTCATCTCATCATAAGATAAGCTGTTGTCAGTTTCCATAGGTAAACACACCCAGTAAGGTATAATTACATCTTTATATTTATCTATCATACTTTTTGCATAATCAATAGTCATTTGATAATGTGCTTCTATATCGATAAATAACACACCTATTTTTCTATTTCTTCGTTGTGCTTCTTCGCACATTAAATGCATACAAACCCCACTATCTTTTCCACCAGAGAAAGAAACATATATATTTACAAACTCATCAAATATATATTTAACTCTTTCTTGTGCTGCTTCATATACATTTAAATTACAATACTTCTTCAAAATAGCTCCCTCCTTGTTCTATCTTATCTATCAACAATTCTTTAAGATCTCTTTTCTTTTCATTATTTTCTAAGATCATATTAAATATTCCTAAGTCTGATGTGAAATATATATATTCAATATCATTCTCTTGTCCTATTCTTTTTATCCTACTGATTGCTTGTTCTGTTTTTGAGTAGTCGAAAGTTATACTAGCAAAAGCTAACTTGTTACAAAATTGTAGATTAAGTCCATAAGCTCCTGTACCCAGTGTCATTACTAATGCTTTATTATCATTTTTAAACTTATCAAGAATAACAGCACGTTCTTTTAATGGTGTAGATCCTGTAATTAAATAACAGTTCAATTCATTAGCTATATTTTCTGCTTCTTCTACGAATGTACAAAAGACTATTATTTGACCTTGATTTTTAATATAATCTGCTATTTCTTCGTGTCTTTTTTTATCATTAAAACAAGACAATGCTAGATTTTGAAATTGTTGAATTATATTCTCTCCTTTTCCTAGAGAGTTTAGTAATGCTTGTTTTCTATCGTTATAAACTTCTCTATTATCATTACTAGCAATTATCCTTATATACTGTGTTGTTTCATCTTTATCAAAGTTAAAATCACATTCATATATATACGGAGCTATTAAATGATGTAGAAACTCTATATTAACATCAGACAGTTTGTAAAATTCTCTAGGACGTTGTCCAGCTTTCTTATATGATATTTTCTTAAAGAATACATTTAGAAATTCTTGCTTACTCATATTTATTATTTTATAGCTCAAAAAATTCATCTGATTGTAAATGTCCCATTCATTTTTAGTTAGCGGTGTACCATTTAAAATTAATCTATACTCACTTTCTTGAGCGATACTCATTAATCTTTTATAGCGTTTTGTATCATCATTTTTAATAAATATACTCTCATCCGCTACAATAAATACTTTCTTGTTCTCAATAGCATTTAAAAGCTCTATATACGTTTTATCGCTACTTGACAAGGTTTCATATCCAGTAATGATATACTGCCTGTTAAACTGCCATTTAATAAGCTCTTGTTGTAAATTATCTTTAGTTGAGCAGGGCGTAAAGAATAATACTAAGTCGCTATCAGTGGTATTTATTAATTCTAATGCTACTCTTGTTTTTCCTGTTCCTTGCTTCATAAATAAAGCACCAACTTTTAATCTTTTGAATTTATCAAACGCCCATTGTTGAGTTTCGGTTAAAATCATCTCTCTAACTCCTTAATTACTTCTACTTTTCTTTCAACCTTAACAGGCTCTGTTATTTCTAAATAACTTGTGTCATCAGATTCAGTAAGTTGTCTGAACTCTCCAGCTAAACCATCTCCGCTAAACTCTATTTCATCTAGTTTTCTTCCTCTCTTATCAGTTTTAAAAACTTTAAACACAAAATCATCTGTGTAGCTTAATGTTAGAAAATACCCGTTTCCCTTTTTCATTTCTCTTACTAGTTTTGCTGGATGCCAAAATTTATAGCCCTTGTAATTAGAACGGTTTGGCAGTTTGATTAAAACTGCCGCCCCTGTGTCGTATTCTATGTTTTGTTTGTTAAATTGAATTGTTTTCCACATTTAAATTACATCCTTTTTAGTTTTATATCCTTTGTAGTAACAGTTGATATTACTTTTTGTTACGTTGATGAATCTGTATTTTTCTAAGTCTAGTGTGTTTATTTTCTCTAGGATCTCATCTAGTTTGTTGTTGATTATATCCACGAAATCTAGTTTACTAGCTTTAATATTTATTAATAAATATCCTCCGTCTAAGTTGTGGTAATTATTGTCTGCAGAGTGATTAGATAATCTCACTGAGTAATTTCCAAAATCTTTATAAGCACTATCTTTCATGCTTGATAAATTCCATCCCTCTAATTTTGAGAACTCTTCTGAAAGTTCATCCATTTTTTTAGCGTATTCTCTACGTTGATTATCTGTAGCTGTAAAGCTGCGTTTTCTATAAGCGTTTGTATTTTTTTCTTCCGAATCTCATTTTTATTACCTCTCTTCTTATCTTTTACAATTATATTTTATCACGCTCGAGCGTGTATGTCAATAGATAAATTAAAAATTTTTAACGGAAATTTTAAAAAATTTCTATCTCAATAGACACAAAAAAGACCTACCTAAATTAATAGGTAGGTAATAACAAATAAGGGAGTTAATATGAAAAGTTTGTTAAGCTTAACACTTATATTATATCATATTTCCTGGTTATAATTAAATACTTCAAAACAAGGAAATAAAAAAAGAAGCCCAGCAATTAAGCTAGGCTTTTTAGGGAATAAATATGAAAAATATTTATCTCTTATATTTTATCACTAAATATATTTAATTACAAGAGTTAATCTCTATATCTCCATGTTCCATAGTCTGTACCTGATGCTAATTCCATACTAGCTACATATCTTCTTTCTCCACTGTGAGATACATAAGATAACCACTCATAACCGTTTGCGTAACAGTATTCAGAGTAATTAAATTCTTCGTTTTCATCATAACTTGCTACAACATTAGCATCTACTGATGGAGCTGAACGAACATTTAAATTAGGAACTTTAACAGTAAATACTCTAGCTCTATCTAGGGATTGTAGGTCAGTAGTAACTGGATTGTTCGCTGGAGTATCATTTACTGGATAATAGAACCAACCTACAATACCTTCAAAATCTCTAGTTACATATCTTGCTGGGCCTCCTACATATAAACTATCCCAATTTCCATCAACATTTTGTTCAATAGTTTTCATAGTGTAACCGTCAGAATCTTCAATAACAAGTCCAGTGTGTCCATAAGGATGACCAGCTGTATATGTTGTGTCCATTACAAAGACTGCTCCAGCTTTTGGTCTACTATTTACATCTCCCACTATATTATATTCAACTCTATATCCTAATGCTGCTGCACTATTAAGTAAGTCTATTGCGTTACCCCATAATGTTTTACCAAAGAAATATGAATTTAAATAATTTGGTAAGTCTACACATTGTGTTCCATATGCTCCGTCTTGGTCTACTCCAATACCTAAATTCGCTATTCTTTTTGATTCGTTTACTAAATCTACTGTTCTAACCATTTTAAAATCCTCCTAAATTTGAATAAAATAAAAAAGACTATTTACTAGTCTTTTTTTGTATTTACTAGTCTTTTTTTGGTTTGTCATATGTTAAGGCTTGCTTACTATCGCTTAAACCTTGTGTAGTTGCATCATTAACTATTCCTAGCAACGATAACATTAAAAATACTGTGTCAACTATTCCATTGATATTATGGTTAAATAGTTCAGTATCTAAATTATATCCGAATAATGCTGCTACTTGTTTAACAAGTAATAGAATTGCAGCTATAAAAGATATAACAAAATGTTTGTTCTTAAATCTGACTTTCCAGTTTATCATATTAAATTCACCTCCTTTCTAGTTTAACGGCCACGGTTCGTTAGTTAAATAAGAGATAGAACTTATTCGAATATCTCCTATATCTCTATCTGTTGGCACGGGGTCTGTGAACTGAAATCTTAGTTGATTATAATCTCCTGTACCTCCTAAATACCATGTTCCATATGGTATACCTTTATCATTGTATATATTTCCAATAAGTGAAGCTTCAGTTCTATATCCTATTGGAATCCCATTATTTTGTATTATCATACAGTTGCGTTCTCTATCAGAACCCTGTAGAACATACCCTGCACCACCACGTCTGACTATACCGAACCAACCCCATGACAATCCTCCGAATTGATAAGACACAACATTATTTACACGTCTTATTTTGACGTAAGAACCTCCTAATTTTGATACAGAAGGAAGTACTTTCCAACCTGTGTCACCGATTAATATCTCCCAACCTGTGTTACCTGTTCCGCTTTTCTTAATCCATTTCAAAGCACCGTTTGTAACAGCTTCATCTACATATGTTGTACCTACTGGAGCTGTAACAGTACCATTTGGCATCCCTCGACCGTGAATTTCCCACTGTTTCGCTTCTAGTACTTTTAATCGGTTATCTAACTCTGTTGTATTTCCAGTATTTCCAGTGTTGGTTGGTAGATAATTATGTATATTTTGTGTTGTGATGAATTTTAAATTATCTCCCTCTGAAAATTCAAAGTCTGGTGTATAACCATCTGGAATTGAACTAGCTAAAGTATATAAAGCTGTATCTAAGTTTGTATATTTTCTACTGCTACTAATGATTATTCTTTCAGTATCATTGCTGTAAATTCTTCCAAAATAATTTTGTGGATTTCCTATGCGTGTATCTTGAAAATATTGAAAAGGTTCTTTATATCCTGTATTTGTGAATATACTACCTTCTCCGTTTAGTTTCCTATTAATTCTCAATTCAAGTGATGTTAAATCACCTCTTACCACTAAATTACTAGTATCAAGATTTTCACTAGGTCGATTCTCTAGAGTTGTTAACCTGCTCTTAATATCAGTGTCGTTATATGGTTGTGGTAATTCAGTTTTTTTAGCATACTCTTCTAAAGATTGGTGTTGAGTTAAATAACCTTTGCTTGCTAACTCATCTTTAGTTACTAAGTTTGAAGTGTCAACTGTTACTTGACGGTTGCTTACCGCTTGTAACTCTTCTTTAGTTGCTAGATTACTAATGTCTTGATGTGTTGTTAAATAGTGCTTATTATCCAGCTCATTTTTTGTTACATAATCAGTTAACGGTTGATGCTCCGTTAAATAATGCTTATCTTCTAGTTGTGTAGTTGTTACAAAATTACTAGTATCGATATTAGCTGTTACTGGTCTATCTTTTAATTCTTTGATTTCCCTTTTAATTTCAGAATCATCATAGCTTGATGTAACTGGTCTGTTTTCTAATTGTGTAACTTTAGCAGCAACATCATCAACAGATGTTTTTGTAGCAAAGTTACTAGTATCTATTGTTAGTTGAGTTTTAAGCTCTTCTAGTTTACTATTTGAAACATAGTCAATAGGTAGTTCAGACTTCTTCGCATAATCAACTAAACTTTGGTGTGTTGTTAAGAAGCCTTTGCTGTCAACTGTGTTATTTACAATTTCTACTACATTTGGCATTTCGCTCTTAAGTTGATAATCATTAAGTGTTGCTGTTCTTACTACATCTGAAATATCGCTAGTTCTGACAAACTCTGATAAGTCAGATTTTAAAGCGTATGTACTTTTAGCTTTCTCTAGCTCCTCTGCTAGTACTTCTTTTGTTAACACGTCTAATTTATCAACAACTACACCATTAGCAAAATATCGCTCCTTAATAGGTAAGTTGTCTTTTAAGTCATACTCTGACATCTTGACATCAAAAGAAAAACTGTACACATCACTTTCTTTAGTTTCACTTTTTAAAATGATGTAACAGTTTACTCTTTCATTATCTGTGATTAAGCTAGTATCAAACTTAAATTTAATCTTGTTGTCTTCAATTCTTCCTTGAGTTTCCCAATATTTAATTGACTTAACAAACTTGAATAGTATTATTACTTCTTCGTTGGTTAAAGTGTGATTACCTATTGTAAGTTCAAACTCATTATTGTTCTTATCGTGAGAGTAAAGCTCGCAGTTACTGCGAACTTTAACTCTTTTGTTTACTGTGTTGTTAAATGTTAGTTGTATTATTTTATCTATCATAAAAATCTGTCACTCCGTTCTTGATAGGTAAATTCTTAATCATAGAATAAATCTCAGATACAGTACTATTTCCTCCTAGTTCTCTATAGGAATGATATAGAATAGTTATCTCTTCTAATTCCTTAGTACTGATATATCCACGATTTATTATTCTACTCATGTCTTTTAGTAGTCTGTAGCGACTTATAGTTTTTGTACCGTCTGCGGTCTTACGTGTAAGATCTTTAATTTCATTAAGCGTTGAGTTGATTTCCTTAAGACTCTTTTCATCCTTTTCGTTATACCATTTAACAATTAATGTTAACAGTGGCATTGCAACTCCAGTGCTTAATCCTAATATTAATCCGTCACTCATTCTAAATCCTCTTAACAGAGATTTTAGTTTTCTCTGTGTCTTTCTTCGTATTCTTTTTCTATCCTGTCGACTTCTCCTTGAACTACTACCCTTAAGTTACCAATATTTGGTACATCATTAATTGTTTTTGCTTTTGTAATAATCTGTCTTACATATAATTGAACTAAATAATCATCTTTTTTAAATCTTAGTCTACTCGGTCTCATGACTTTCAGTACCCCCTTCGTTGTGTGGTAAGTTTCCATTATGTTCTTCAGTATGTTCATCTTCTTTCTCCTCTTCTTCAAACATTGATAAGATTGTGTTAATAACACTTCCCATAGCTTCATCAAGCTGTCCTTTTGTTACATATCTGTTCTTTTCATCTTCAATATCATCTTTTACATTTGTTTCTTCCCTTGTTAATACTATCTCTTTATATTTAGTACCTTCTGCATTTGGCTTCCATACTTCAACTGATGTGTGGTCTTCTAATACTTCGTATAGCTTACCTTCGTATTTAATCTTGTCTCCAGTTGAGTATTCAACACCTATTTCATAGTTATCAAATGCGTTAATGATAGTGTCTTTGTTATCGTTGATAATTTTAGCATCTAACACATTTAATAGTAATGTCATTATTAGTTTGTCGTTTCCTTTGTTAACTTTCGCTACTAACTTACGTAATACTTTAACTCTGTCAGTTGGCTCTTCTTTATGATTTGCCAACACACTTACTTCTTCTTTAAGGTTTGCATATTCAGTTACTAATGCTGGTGTACTTTCTCCTGTAAACATTTGTTGTGCTAGTTGTTTTCTTACTTCTTCAAGAATCTCACTATCACTAGCTGTAGCAAATTTACCAGGTAAATCTACACCACCATTTAAATATACAGAGCTTTTATTTAACGTGAACTGAATATACACACTTTTATATCCACCAGCTTCTGGTTGTGCTGTCCTTGTTAAAATTTCTAATGCCATTATTTATTAGATCCTTTCTTTTCTTCCAGTTCTTTTTTAAGATCTTCATTTTCTTTTTTTAGCTCATCATAAGCTACTTTATAATTTGCAAGCTCCAATGTTTTTTCCATTAATTCTTGTGCTAAATAGTGAATTGGTTGTACTTTATTTTCCATTTTCTAATACCTCTAATCTTTCTTTTAAAATCTTAATCTCTTCAGATAGTTCTTGAATTGATTTCAAAGCGTACATTGATAATCTAAAATGTTCTAACTCTAATATGTCAGGACTTTTAGTTACTAGTGCGTCATCTAGCTTTTGTACATCTTGTGCAATTAGTCCTACTTTAACAGGTTTCTGACTACCTGTTTCTTTATAATCTTTCTTCCAGTCAAACTGTTTAAACTGTAGTTTCTCAACTAAATCTAACGCTCTATTAGTCGTAGGTTTGATGTTCTCTTTTAGTTTTCGGTCTGAGTATGATTCTCCTATTCTAATACCAAAATAGTTTACGTTATTCTCATAAGGGTAACCAAATACTATTCTTGAACCACCTTCAACCCCCCATAACCATGACAACCACGAGATTTTTGAATAGGTAGGACTTCCACTACCTCCAGCTCTCCACCCCCACGGATGAATTGGATTGTTGTTACTAATATTAGATACAACCACAGATCCCATAAGGTTACTGAACTTTCTAATCTTGTTATCAAAGAATGGGAATCCCATATGAATTTGACCGTGTACAGTCATTAACACTTCATCATATATTGGTTTAGCTGCGTTAGGATTCTGTATATCTGTTATGTTAAACACAGATAATCCATTACCTAATGAGTTATGAGTTGCGTTAAACTGAACACCTACACCGCTTGAATTAGGTCTATTCTCATGAGGTAGTACGAATCTTACTCCTGTTCCGAATGGTTCGAAATATCCGTTTTGACCTACTCTAATTTGAGAATGTCCAGTGATTACTACTCCGTCTAGTGTGTCTGTATCAATCTGAGTACTACGTATTTTAACTGTCTGTAGATTCTGTATAAATCCGTCAGTTGCCCACAACTCTCTAATAAACGCCTTGTTAGAAACTAATTCTCTAATCAAAGCGTCATCTATATCTATGTTTTTAGCTTTAACTGCTTTTGCATCAATAAGAGGTGTTGTGATACTCCCAACTTTCATATGTTTACCTTCTATTGTTCCGTTCACAATCATATCTCCAGTCACACGGAATAGTTTAGAAATAGCTGTAATACTTTCTGGTTGAGTCAATAACAGACTTGATACTGTGTTCCCATCAATCACTTTCTCGCTACCAATCCTAACACCATTAGGACTTATACTAATATCAGATTTCTTAAGTACTTTGTTTTCTAACGCCGTTACAGTTGAATTAAATCCCTCTGCTGTTGCTGCTAATATTGTTCTAAGTTCGTTATTCTGAAACTCAGCAATTAATCCTTTGTGGTTGAGTTTGATTTTACCCCACAATTCACTTTTAGGATCTCTCATCTGAACGTCAAGGTCTCTGATTTGTTTAAATACACCACTTAATGAATTTGCCTTCTCGTAAGGTTTTTCAAACGCTGTTACGTCATCTCCTTTTTCTAACTGAATTTTAGAAAGTCGAGTTGTTCCCTTACACCCCATGTGGTATATCTTAACTTTCTCATCTGGTTTAGTAGGTATAAATGTATATTCATACTTTCCATTTCTCACTATGGCTTCTTGCTTACCTTCATTAACTTCTATATCCATTTAACCACCTACTCTCCTTCAAATCTCACAGTTACACCTGATTCACTATTTGAGAACACCCAACCTAGTTTATCTAGTAGATTTTCTTTATCAGATTGATTCACAAAGTTTACTCTGTATCTATAGTCAATAAACTCCACATTTTTTAATCCTATAGCTTCAACCTCGTTGAAATATACTTTTTTTATTTTGTCAACTTCAGTAAATCTTACGTCATTAGGTACTATTGAAATGTAAGGTGTTGAAAATTCTAAAAAACAACCTTCTAGTATCTTCACAAGTTTTACTTTCTCGTTACTCCACATAAGGTTATTACCTAAATATCTACGTGTGATTTCTCTGTTTCCAAACATTAATTTTACTCTTTTCACAATAACACCTACTTCACTATGTCGTATATTGTGTTTTTGTCTTTAACAGAGATAGCGTCGTATTGTTCTTGTGTACCTACCCAATATTTCAACGGTTGATTATTCTGAGTGTTTAACAATGTGTCACTTTTTAAATCCTCTACACTCGGTTGCCACTTACTAACAGCTTTATCTCCGAATGATATGTAAGGCTCTGAAATTTTAAAATGCCCATTTTTCACTAGATATACGTAAAACCAATATGTCTCATTGTTAAAATCAATATCTTCTTCTATATTGATAATCTCTTCGTGAATTACCCATTTGTTTTTTTCTAAATTAGTAAACTCAATACTTTTCACAGTTTTATTTCCTGTATGTTTTTTAATTGCAAAATAAACACCGTGATCCACTTCAATGTCATCGTAAATATATATAGGTAATCTTAATACTAACTTGTCGCCCCTTTTTAACTTACTCACGTTAGTGTCAATTTGCACACCCGCCCAAGTGTAAGTATCAGCACCGCTTTTTTTAATTCTTAATGAATTGTGACCGTTATAATCATCTTGTATAATTTCAGTCTCTGGGTTTCCAGTGCGTCTTAAGTTGTTTATTTTAAAAGTAGAATCGACAATTAAATTGTAATTCCCTAGTATTGCGTCTTTTCCATTTGTTCCTGGTATTCCTTGAATACCTTGAATACCCTGTATTCCTTGAATACCTTGTATTCCTTGATCTCCTTTTTCTCCTCTTGCTCCTGCTATATATGGTAGATTTTTATATAAGTCAGTTCCGTTACCTACTTTCGCTTTTCCCGTGTCTGACTCAATACCAATCTCACCATTTAACAAGATTATTTCACTGTTGTTCCATTCTGCGAGATTCATTCGCTTGTGTTGGACTCTTAATGGCACTACTTCTGTCATTAGTTACCTCCTCCGTCAAATATATACATTGTTTCCTCGCTCCACTTACCGATTATATCGATATTAGTATCTAGCACGTCACCAAACTCTTTAAACTCCATAGGTACGATATATGTCGAAGCACTTCTAACACTCATTTCTTTATCTTGCTTTTTAAACAGAGGACTTTCAACATTGAATAAATAATGTGCGTCATAAACGTGTAATAACGATTTTGTCGTTTCATTTGCGTCATATTCAGTAGACATTGTGTCGTAAAACCCTGTAGGATCTATTAAATTTACCTTCACATAATGATTAACTGGTCTACTTAATTTAACTACTATATCGTAGAAATCATCAACGTTACACACTGCTTCCCAGCTTATCGTATATTTCTGGCCCACTTCGAATCCGTCTCCGTTGTGAGAAAGCTCAACAAAATATGTTCCTGCTTTTAAATCACGAGTTGTGTCTCCGTCTAATCTATTCTTACCGTAAGTAATTGAATCATCAGTTCCAATCATTTTAACAGTCGCCTCAGCAATACGATTAGTTTCAGCTATCTTGTCTTTCAACTTATTTAAAAGTTCTTTGTCAACACCTTCTATTTCCGAAATTGCCTTTTGCACTTTATCGTTAATTTCAGACTTAAACACTTCAGACTCAGCTCGTGTTGTCTCTATTCCGTCTTCGATTTTCTTTTTCAACTCGTTCTCTTTATCAGAGAATATTTTTTCAAAGTTCTCAGACTGTTCTTTAACTTTTTTCTCAAACTCTAACGACACCCAGTCAGTATAAGCATTTGCCTTACTTTCAGCATTGTGAGAGCTTTGAGAAACCTCACGACCTAGATTACTTTCTTTTTCTCCTAGAATAAATTCAATCCAACGTTTAGCGATAGGATCATAATGTGTCTCAACAATTCTTATCCTTTCATCTATATCATACTTAGTATATTTAAGAATAACTGTGTCGCCTCGATTGATATTCTCAGATAATTGTTCATAAGTTACTTTGATAGAATTTTTCGGTTTATCAATATTATCTTTTGTAAAGTGTTCAATCGCCCATTCTTCAAGCTCTTCAGCAGTCCTTAGGTCATTATTACTTACAGACATTTCGTTAATGAACGGATAGTCATTAATCAATGGACTTTCCACAATTAGATTGATTGTTACTTCTTCGTCTAACGCTGCTGTTTCTTCTTTCTGTTTAGCTTTTAACGCCTCAATTTCAGCTTTTCTCTTATCAGCAGCTTGTTGACTTGCTACTTTACGTTGGTTAGCTTTTAGTTCACGCTCTTGATATTTCGCTCTAACCTCAGCTTCTATTTGTGCATAAGTCTTGAATGTCTGACCGCTACGTTTAACTGTCCTATTGTTTTTCAAAACTTCTCTAGCATATCTTGAGTTAATCTCCTCTTGCATTTGTTGTGCCTTGAGTTTGTCGTTGCTTTCTTTAGAATACTTCTTCTGTGAATCTCTCAAGGCTTGCATTTCTAACTTATGCTTTTCTTTTAACTTTTCCTTGTCATCTTTGTCACCAACTCTAAATGTAGATGTTACGTACAATCTAGTCACAATATCATCAGCATTAGAAGATGTAACAAAAGATGTGATATTCTTAGCTGTTGTTAACACTTCTTCTGTGTCACGACCTAACTTTTTCAAAATGCTAATTCTGTTGTTGTGCATATCTATATCACCGTTGAATGTATCAGCTATTTTCCCAAATAGGTCAAATGATGTTTTTAAGCTGTCATCTTTTTCATCTTTGAAAGTGATGAATGAGTTAGGCTCTTTTATATCCGAAAACCAACTAAAGTCTTTTTCTGTTGACACAAAATTCGCAACCCATTCATCTAGCACAGTTTGACAAGTTGAATTGATTTTCGAAAAGTTTTTAACAAGTCGTTTACTATAATCAAACGTCTTTTGATATGCTGTAACTGTGATTGACTGTTCATGTTCATTAATATCAATGTCTTTAATCCTAAAAAGGTTTTTCCTGTCATGCTCATCAGCTTTGACAATCATTCCTTTTTCAATGGTTGCATAAAGTTCATTGTCGACTGTTGGATACTTAAATGTAAGCTTGTATGTCGAATTAAGCACCCAATGAATGTCAGCGTCGTAAGCGTTATTTAACACAATCCCGTTATAAGTAAAGTCTGTTTCCTTTTCATCATATAACCACAACATTATATAAACGCCCCCCACCTACAGTCAATTTCTACTTTTGTAATTCCAGTACCTAACACAACACCGCTACGTCCTGTTGGTATTTCAAAAAAGTCTCCTAGCATAATACTATTTAAAAGACCTCCGTTTTTATCATAAACATTTTGTGACCCTTGCTTACACTCAATCGTAATTTTCTCAACAATAGCTTTTATTCTTATTACTTGCTTACCTATAGTTAATGTACTTTCTTCTGTAAAGTTTCCATATACAGTTAACTTAGGATACATAGGCAATCCCGAATTATTGTCGAGTGTTCCGTTCGCTGTGAATGTCTTAACATCTTTTACAACGTTATAAGAAAACGGGTTACACGTGAATACTACGTCGATTTCGTATTCGTCAACCTCTCCAAGCCTTGACCTTACAGCTGAGGTTGTTAGCACCTCGTAATAACGTTCAGGGTTGTCAGATGCTATTAATTTACCGCTGCCGTCTAACCACACTAACACGTCATTTATTTCAGCTAAACTAACACCATGAATTAATAGTTTGTAAGACTTTTCAACCGTGTCATAAGCTGTTGATGTTCTGACTATTCCACCTGTCATATAATCAGATGTGAATATTTTATCTTTTCTTTTCCCTTTATTGATTCCGTCATTTTCTATCACATAAATATCAAATGGGAAATCGGCGGTAGACTTCCCATTAAAAGTTAATTTATTATAATGTAACGGCATTGCGTCCACCTCCGAAACTCATTGATTTTATTTCTTTCATTTTTCTTACTAGTTTATTTTCTATTGCGTCAACTAACACATTTATATCTTCTTTGTTATTGATATTATTACCAGTAACATTAATTGTTACGTTGATTTCATTACCGTTGTTTTTAGCTCCGTGTTCTGCTAACACACCGCTTATACCTTTTATCTTTTCACTAGTAGATAACGGTGTAATGTTAACTCCGTTCTTAGTTACTCTGAATAATTCTGGTCCAGCTTCTCCAACAATACCTGTGTAGTTTGGTTGTAAGTTCTCAGTCTGACCTATGTTACCACCTCTGGCAAACATTGGAATATGTCCACCTTGTGCAAAGAATGGTATACCAGGCACACCTGACACCATACTTACAGTTCTTATTACACTCACAACTTCACGAGGAATGCTATTTAATAGTCCTATCACACCCCAAATTGTACCACTGGCAGCGTCGACTGCTGACAGGTATTTAGGCGGTGTTGGTGTTCCGTTAAACGCGTTTAAACTGCTTGTCGCTTGGTTAGTAAATGGTGTTGCGTTACCTTGTGCCATTATTGATTTTGTTGGCGTACCTGTTGCGTTGAACGTGTTTAAACTATTCGTTGCTTGATCCGTGAACGGTGTCGCATTACCTTGAGCCATGATTGATTTTACTGGTGTTTCTGTTGCGTTGAATCCGTCTAAACTAAATTTAGCTTGGTCAATTACTGCACTTGCGTTATCTGTTGCGTTAATGTTTTTATCTGGAACATTCAATGCCGCAAAATCTAACAAGTTGTTAAATGCTTTTGTGATATTAGGTGTTGCGTCATCTTGCACCATTATTGATTTAGGTGCTATATCTGTATCTTCGAAATGACCTATTTTACCATTAATATTATCCAATGGCTGACTTGCTTGGTCTATAATTTCAACGTTTTTAGGGTGTATTCCCATACTATTTAAGAAATTCAAGTCGTCAATAGTCATCTTAATAGTACGACCTTGACTCTCAGAAATCATAATAGCTTTTTTAATGTCTGGTAAAGCTAATGCACGTTCATAATCGTTTTTGAAGTTGAAAGCAATGTCGCCCCCTTCGTATTCAATTCCAATTGTTTTGAATCCACCTTCTTTAGCTGCCCATTCGTCAAGAGCTTTATTCATTTCTTGGACTTTCTTCTCTGCACTTCCTAGACCTTTGATATAAGTTTCTTTTGCTTGGTCGATAATACCCATTTGTTTCAACGCTGCCAATTTTGCCGCTGCTGTTGTGTCGTTGAAAGCCTCTTGTAAAATTTGCTGTGCTTCCTTACTTTCTGTAGCTGCTTCGGTTGCTGTTTTACCTACTTTTTTGTAAGCTTCTTCTAGTTGGTCTAATTCTGATTTAGTAAGTACTCTGTTTTCTCTAGCTGCACTTGACAAAATATCGTTAATTGTCTCTTGTGCTTGTTTTGTTTCGTTAATAATAGAGTCGTAATGTTTGCTTATGTTTTCTTTTTTCACGACTATATAAATCTTCATTTATTAAGTTGTTAGCTTTCTTTTGCTCCAACGCCGACATCTCAGCCGCTTTACGTTGTTCTAAACTTGCAACAGTTGCGGCAGTCACATCACTTACACTCTTAATCTGTGCAAGAGCGTAAATCAGCCGTGATTCTGCTACCTTCTAAATACTTACTATTTAAACTTGCTAACGAGTTACCTATTAAGTTAGCTGCTACTTGCACACTGCCTGAAATTTGGTTAACTTCATCATCTGATAAACTTAACGCTTTTTTAAGTTGTTGTCTAAAACGCCCGTCAAACTCCAGTTTGTACCATTTACCGTCTTTAAAGTTCTTGTTTATGTTTTCCATAATCTCGGTGTTTGCAGCTTGAACTTTCTTAATCTCACTTTTCACAGCCTCTGAGTTACGTTTAACAGCGTCGCCCATGTGGTTAATTGAGTTACCTGATTGTTCCGCACCTTTAATAACTGCGTCATACCATTCTTTATACTTACCGTTTGTAAGTTCAATCGCTGCTTCGTGGTTTCTACTGTGTTTAGTCATTTCACGATATATAGCAGTTCCCACACCTACGAACGCTGCACCTATTAACGCAGCTCCTGCTACATAAGGGTTAGTTAGTAATGTTGCCATACTTCCTGCTTTCGCTGCTTGTGTTCCGACTCCTGCTATAGATGTTGAGAGTTTAATCATGTCTCCAACCGACTTAGCTGTTGACATTTTACCTACCCATTTAACAAAACTTCCGATAGCTTTCACACCGCTACCAATACCCGTTGTCATTCTACCTAACACAGACATAAATGGTCCGAATCCTAGAGTCGCTAATTGCACGGCTGTTGGCAGTTTACTAAACCACAACATCATATTTCCTAATGAGTTTACTAATGGTTTAGAGGCTGTTAATGCTTGTGCTAGTTTAGGTAATAACTGAGATCCCATTTCGATTGCCATTTTTCTGAATCTCGTTTTTTGCCATTTTCAATTTACTAGCACTTGTTTGATATCTTATAGCAGCTTCCTTAGTTAAAGCATTGTTTTCTCTCCAACCTTTATTAGAGATTTCTAACGCTTTACCAAGTCCACTATCTCCGTTTAACGCACCCGCTAAACGTTTAATTGCGTCAGCTTCACGAATACCTGTTATACCTAGACTAGATAACACGTCATTGACGTTACCGCCATTTTCTTTAACTTCATTCAGTCCTTTAAGTAACATCTCTAAAGCCTCTACAGGTCTTGTTCTAAATGCGTTGGCAAATTCATTAGCACTTACTCCAGCAGCACTTGCGAATTTTTGCAAGCTATCTCCACCAGAAGCTACTGCATTTTGCATCTTATTCATAACCTGTGTCATTGCACTACCACCAGCTTCTGCTTCAATACCAACTGTACTTAAAGCGGCTGCTAGACCTAATACGTCTGCTTCTGCCATGTTAGTTTGTTTACCCATACCAGATAGACGTTGTGCCATTTCCACAATAGCTCTTTCATTTGTCGCAAAGTTATTACCTAGTTCAACTATTGATGAACCAAGATTTCTAATGTTACCTTGACTCGTACCCATAACCGCCATGAATTGAGCTAAACTCGTTGCTCCTTCTTCCGCAGCTAAGTTAGTTGTTGCTCCTAAGTCCGCTATTGTTTTTGTGAAGTCCACAATGTTTTCTGCTTTAATTCCTAATTGTCCAGCTACTTCTCCGATACGAGATAATTCGTTGGCACTTACTGGAATTTGTGTTGATAGATCTAAGAAACTTTGTCTAATATTGTTTAACTGCTCTGGTGTACCATTTACAGTTTTAACAACTCCAGCAAAAGCACTCTCGAAATCTATCGCTGCTTTACCTGCTAGATACATTCCTGTTGATAGTCCAGCTGTTACTCTTGACAATCCGTCTCCGAATCCACTCATCTTTTGTCCAAATGCTTGAACTCTTCCACCCACATCATTAAAAACGTTGTGCTACGTCTGCTAACCTACCACCACTATTTCTAAATGCTGTGTGTGTTTGTTGCATTGCGTCTCGTAGTTTAAAATAACCAGTTTCCGCATTTGCTATTTTTGTTGGTAAGCTCTGTAGTTCTCTTTGTTGACTACTGAACGTACCATTTAATGATTTAATTTGTGTTTCTAGTGCTTTAACTTCTTTCTCTGTGTTTTTATAAGCTTTAGAAGTGTTAGCTACTACATCTTTGTATTTTAACGCTGCTTCACTTGTTTTACCATACGTACTCTGTAGGTGTTTTAAGTGTTCTTTTTGGCTTTGTAACAGCTGGACTATCAACAGGAATGTATCTAGCAGGTAAAGCAGCGATAGATTTCGAGAGTGCTTTTGCTGGAGTTGTTAAAACATC
>ENA-OOPD01000002-OOPD01000002.1-human-oral-metagenome-genome-assembly--contig:-NODE-2-length-26893-cov-13.244975_pt1 | contig 26893 bp, 38 predicted proteins | sample MGYA00245294_ERZ501130 | MGnify/ENA primary metagenome ERZ501130 (study PRJEB25959, sample SAMN05335007) | human oral metagenome | host: human-associated | place: USA: California | collected 2014-04-04... | reverse complement strand
CGCTTACGGAAGCGACGGAAGCCACCGAGCCGACTACTGAGCCAGAAGTTGTCGAGGGCGAGGTTGAAACCGCTTCAAATGAGGGCGAGGGCGAAGCCGAAGAGGCTGAGACTGCTGAAGCTGCTGATGTTGAAGTGCCAACCCCATCGAGCATTAAAAAGCAACCACGCGAAGCTGTCGTGGCGCAGGCCAAAGAGCTTGGAATCGAGCTGGACTACGAAAACGAAACCGCTGTCACAAAGCAGGTGATGGCTGACGCTATCGTTGCAGCTCTTAAAGCGCAAAAGGAAGCTGCCGAAGCAGCGCCGGAGGCGTAGAACTTTCATGAGCGCCAAGAACTTCACCTCCCTGCACGATATCCGGCGAGAAGCTGGACTGTTGCGGCAGACCACCGACAAGCACGTCATCGGTGAAGTTGATGGCGCGAACCGAGTGTTTTATGCATCACAAGCACCGATCGTTGACCGCGACGGCGATGATGAGGTCACCAAGGCAGATGTCACCGCCTACGTCGATGACGACGCAGTAGCGGTTGAATCTGTGGACGCTGCCACTGGTGCTGTCGTCCTGGTCAATGCACCGAAGCCAAACGCCAGGGTTATCCTGGCCTACGAATTCTCGGCTATCGAGCAGGCAGAAATCGAGCGGCGCAGGAAGTCGGCAGAGAACTGGCTGAAGCGGAAAGTTTCCCGAGTTTTACAATTGGGCGACATTAGATATGGATAATTTCCCAGATGTATGGGAAGACGCGGTACGGCTGTACGCGGCCGCTCTGCTACAAATCAGCGACTGGGGAACGAACGTCGACGTTTGACGGCTCGAGTAAAGACGGCTATATGAAGCTGAAAACCGCCAAGGATATGATCGACGAATGGGTGGAGGACGCGGCCAACCTAGACCCGACCGACCCGAACATGCGGCAGCCACCTCGGGGGCGTTTGCCAGCGACGGCGATCTGGTCGGCCGAATCAAGGGAAACCGAGCGCCACTAAGCCCTGAAGTTGAGTTTTTCAATAAGAGGCGGTAATCATGGCGATTTATATCTCCGGCCATGTCGAGGGGGACACGCAGATATCCCGGCAATCATGGGACTGGAAACCAACCTCGAGAATTTTCACAAGCCGCTCGATAAATCCCGCAAGCAGCTGTTAAAGACCACCGACGCGAACTTCGGCGTATCCGGCGCGCTGATGGGTGGCTGGCAGCCAAGAACGCAGATATATTCCTGGCCGCTTTTGCAGCGAACCGGGAGAATGCGAGGAGACTTCCGCTCCAGCGTCAAGGTGAGCCGCATGGAGATTTGGAATCCGACGCCGTACTTTAAATATCATCAAAGCAACCGACCGCGCAGGAAGCTGCCGCGACGTGTTATGTTAAAAATAATCGCGCAAGACAAACGGCGAATCATGAAGTTCTTTCACGAGTGGCTGGTTGACGAAGTGCGAGAATCGAGGAGGGGATAATGCCACTAAACCGAGCGCAATATCGTGATCCAGTGATCGCGGCCATCATCAATTATTTAAAGCCGAAAGCACACCCAGACATTCGTACGTGGTATTACGGCGACACGTTGCTGATCAGCAAGAGCATGCTGCCAGCGGTGAGCGTCGCCATCGACGGCATGACGCTTGAAACAGATTCGACTGGCGACGACGTGACCAAGATGGCAATCACCATCAGCGTCATCACCGACATCAACGCTAACCAAGGCCGCGACTTTGACGTTGAAGCCGGCACAACAGAACTGTACGAAATCGTCTCTGGCAAGGACGACAACTTCATCTATACCGACGACAGTATCATGCGGCTGCTCCGCGAGAGGGTGCAGCTGGCATACGCAACTACGCCAGACGGCGAATCGGTGAGCGTCATGCTCGGCATTGAAGACCAGCCGCTGAGCGTTGACTTCGGTATTGGCGTGGAGCGGCGCGGGCCTGGAATATTCAGCGTTGAAGCGGCAATCCACACAACCGCCTACATTTACGCTCCAAAGATTCAGGAGAAGTACTAGCTGTCAAAAAGCTTCTGCCGTGCTACAATTAAAAGCAGAGGAGAACTCGATGGCAGAACTAAATAACAAACCAACCAAACCAGCGCCGGAAGTTGCACCTGAGCCGGCGGATTCTGGTGTCAAGGAAGCGTACTACTTCCCTGATTTTGAGGGTCACGAAATATCAGTTCAAGCCACCTCGCAAGAGGAGGCTGTAAAATTGGCAAAAGAAAAAATCGCCAAGGAGGTAAACAATGGCTAAAGTTATCGGCCGACTGACCACCATATTTATCGGCAACGAAACTACCCGAGGCACGCTCGGCACGCCGACATTCGCAGTGCCAACCAAAACGCTGAGCATTGACGACAAGCCAACGTACGTTCACAACGATAGTGCCTACGGCAATATTTCAGAACACAACGCCAGCGACGTCATCAAATGTCACTGCCGAGGGCGGATACGACGGCAAAGTGTTCGATCACATTATCGGCGCAGAGCTGCGAGCCGTGTTCGGCCAAGCTCCAACCACGACCGACAAGAGCGGCGCGAAGCAGCACGTGTTCAAGATGATAAACAACAACAGCCACGACGCGCTGTCCATTTTCGTCAAAGAGCCAGAACAGAAGTATTCGTACGAGCTGGGAATGGTTGAATCATTCACAATCACCGCAGCAATCGACGACTACCTGATGAGAGCTATCGACTTTAAATCCCGCCGATCAAAACCGTGGGTTCCTAACACGCCGCCGGCATTTACGCGCGGCACTGAATTCTTGGCGCGAAACTTGGCGGTCAAGATGGCCGACACTGCAGCAGGACTTGCCGCTTCGCCAGTACGAAAAATCAAAGCATTCTCTCTTGAGATTTCAAAGAACCTTGACGTGCAGTATGTGTTCAGCGCAGACACGCCAGACGACATTCAGAACCAGCAGCTGAACGTTACCGGGTCGTTCGATTACTACCCAGCGCAAGAGGACGTGCGACAAGTATGTCTGAGCGGCAAACCGCAGGCCATTCAGTTTATCGCCGAAAATAAGGCGGTGGAAATTGGCACTGGCCAGCACCCAACGCTGCAGTTTGACTTCCCAACAGTAGCAATTACTGAAGACAGCCGAAGCCGTGATAACAACGCAGTCGAGACGCGAAGCGCGAAGTTCCAGGCGAACTACAGCCTCGAGGACGCTGCAGCAATCACCGCAACGCTGATCAACATGGTTACTAAATATTAATTCGAGCAAAGGAGTAGGAGATGCCACGAATTAGCAAAGAGAATATCAAAATTACAACGCCAGTGCTTGGTTGCGATGTCGAGCTGCTGCCATACGCCACAGCAGAGCTGTCGCAGATGAATGAAGCGGTGTTCTTGGCTTATGCGAACTTTGACCTTAATGGAGCAGTTCAGGGCGAGTCGATGAGCGAAGATGACATTAAAGAGACCATGCGATTCGATAAGCTGCCAGCAACCGCCATCAGCGAGATCAAAAACAATGCTATAAAGTTTTTGGTGGTCACGGTTGACGGCGACGACTTCGCCGGCGATGATGAAGCTAAGCTCAAGAGCTTGCTGAAGCTGCCAAGCGAGGACTTTGACTTTATCCAGGAAAAGATCGAGGATATCACAGGAGAAGTTATGAACCCAAAAGGCGAGCCAAAATCAGCGCAGCCTACGCCAAAGCCATAGCCGGCGTTAAGCACGCGAAAATACCGCAGGAGATCCAAATAGCTACCATCTGCCAGACCATGGGCTGGACATTCCAAGACTACGTAAGCCAACCTCACTGGTTAATTCAAGCCATCGAGATAAAGCTAAATGAGGAGGGCTACGAAGCCGAGCGCCAGGAGGCGGAGATGAGACGAAAATCTAAATATTAAGGGGTAGCAATGGACGACAGCCAGCTCAGACTTGTGATTGAAGCGCAGAACCGTGCGAGTAAGACGCTCAGCCAGATTCAGCGCGATGTCGAGAAGTTGAGCAGCTCGATGAAGTCGAGCATGTCGTCCGCTGCCGGCTCGACCTCATCATTCGCCTCCAAAGCGGCAAGCGCCCTGGACGGCATGGCTTCGGGGATTATGAAGCTAATCAAAACCGCCGCCGCATTCACAGCCGGCGGTGCTTTTGGTGGCAAATATTTCGTCGACCTTGCCAGCAGCCTGCAGATGACCCAGCGCCAGATTGGCGTTTTGACTGGCAGCGTTGGTGAAGCGAACAAAGTATTCGGCCAGCTGTACAACTATACGCTCGGCAAGCCGATCGCATTCCCGGACGCTTCCAAAGCAGCCAAAACGCTGCTAGGATACGGCCGAACCACGCAAACCGTTGTCAAGGACATGGACACATTATCTCGCATGTCTATCGTCAACGGCGCAGACCTGCAAGCCCTAGCGCTAGTATTTGGCCAGGTGACCAGCCGCGGCGCGTTGTTTGGTCAGGACGCACTTCAGCTGATCAATAACAATATTCCACTGACGACAATCCTCGCTCGGCATTTTGGCATATCGATGCAGGAGGCTAGCGAGAAGATAAACGGCGGCAAAGTTAAGGCTGAAGAGTTCGTCAAGGCGATGGAGAATTACGCGGCCAGCCTTGACATCAACCAGATGACCGACACATTCCAAAACCGCATGATAAGTTTAAGCGGGACGATACGAAGCGTCGGCTTGGAGATACTGGGAATCAAGATTGACCCGATAAAAGGCATGGTGATTGAAGCCGGCGGGCTGTTTGATCAGACGAGCAACCGTGTCACCGAGACCACGAAGTTCATTAAAGAGCATCGCGAGGAGATCGTCAAGGTGGTGACGTTCATCTTGCAAAACGCAGTCCCAGCGCTCAAAGTTTTAATTGGCATGTATGTCGCCGCCAAAGCGGCCGCTCTCGGCTTTAAGACTGCGGTGGCGGTTAGCGATATCAGCAAAGGCTGGAAAGATGTCACGAAAGTCACGAAAGAGGGAGCGACGGCCTGGACGTTCGTCGGCGCAGCTGCAAAGACTGCCGTCAAGGGAATAACCAGCGCGCTTGGCGTGATGGGAACGGTCGGCAAGGTGGTATTTTCAGGCTTGAGCAGCGGAGCGGCCGGACTTGGAGCGGCCATCAGCTCGATACCGATTATTGGCTGGATAGCCATCATCATCACCGCAGTGGTCGGCTTTGTCGCCTGGCTTTACGCCACAAACGAGGGATTCCGAAACTTCGTCAATGGAATAGTCAGCCAGATAGGAGCGGTGCTAGGGCAGATAGGAGCGGTGATTGGCTCTGTCATTGGAAACGTAGCCAGCGTCATCGGCTCGGTGATTGGTGTGGTGGTGAATATCGTCGGCACGATCGCAGGAGCGATTGGAACTGCCGCAAGGACTATCGGCTCGGTGATTGGTGTGATTGTTGGCGTGGTGGCGAACGGAATCGGCATTGTCGTTGGCGTGATAAGCACCATCATTGGCGTGATAAGTAAAATCGTTGGCGTGATAAGCAAGGTCATCGGCACGATACTAAATATCTTGACCCCTGTATTCCAGATTATAGATTTGATAATAACCGCCATTGTTGGATTTGGCCAAATAATTTGGATTATATTCAGCGGAATCGCTGAAGTAGTGTGGACGATAATAAGCACCGTTGTGCAGATTATTGGCGTGGTATTTTATGGCACAATCATGGCCATTTGGAATAACGTGCTTGTCCCATTCGGCGAAGCGGTCGGCTACATCTTTACGCACATGGGAGAAGTCGTCAGCATGGTCATGAACGTCATCGCCACTGTCGTAGACGTTATCGTTAATGTCATTAGCTCATCAATGAGCGTCATAATGTCGGTTGTCACCACGGTTTGGAACGCCATCGCTGCCGTGATAGCGCCGATATTACAGGTCATCTGGACGGTGGTATCGACGGTGTTCAACGCTATTGTCGGCGTGATAAGCAGCGTGATGAGCGCCATCTGGGGAGTGATCACGGCGGTTTGGAACGCCATATTGCCATTCATTCAGCCGATACTCAACGTGATGAGCGCCGTCATCAATGCAGTCTTTAGCGGCATCGCAGCCGTGGTAAACGGCTTAATGAATGCCATTAAGAACTACATCATCAACCCAGTAGCAACAGCAGTCGGATACGTAGTTGGCACGGTCGGCCAGATTGCCACCTCGATTAAGAACGCAGTCCAAAACGCCTACAACGCAGTGGTCAATTTTGTCGGAAACTTCACCAGCGCCGGCAAGAACCTGATCGATGGAATCGTTAAGGGGGTGGCCAGTGCGAAAGACGCGGTGGTCAATAAAATCAAAGAGATTTGTAGCGGCGCGCTCGATGCCGTGAAGAACTTCTTCGGCATTAAATCGCCGAGCCGCGTGATGGCGCAGATGGGTAAATTTATGATGCAAGGTTGGAGCGGCGGCTTGGAAAGCATGCGAGACGCTGTCGTTAAAACTGCCACAGACATCGCAAGCGACGTTTACGACGGCTTGAGCGGTGACATGTCGCTCGGCGGCCTATCGTTCGCAGGAAGCGGTATCAACGGGCCAGGAGCGACGCTCGCTGGCAGCGGCGGTGTCACCAACGTCAGTAATTCTGGCGGCAACCGAAACACGACAAACCAGTTCAATGGACAAATTGTAATAAATACGCCAGAAGCAGCCGACGCGTTCTTCAAGAGACTTGACCGCGACGGCGACTTGGCATCGATGGGAGTACCGACATAATGAACGGCGACAGACGCAGATTTTTATTAAACGGATTTGACCTCAACAACGGCGGCAACGTTCGAGTGCAATCCACAAACCTATTCGGCATAGCCAAGCGAACCGTCGATAGCGGCGAGCTGGCGCGAGATGACGGCCGAATCTTGCTGAACAGCGGTCACTTTGCAGGGCGAACTATCTCTGTCGCCGGGCAAGTTTCAGCGTCGAGCCAGCGGGAGTGCGACTGGCTAATCGACTGGCTGAAGCGAACGCTGACATTCGGCCAGAAAATCGAGCTAGCGACAAACTTCCCGGAGGGATACCGAATTTGGAACGGTGTGGCCACGAATCTAAACATCAGCCGCGGATCATTCGACGTTAGCCGCGCCGGCTTCAGCTTTGAGATGGAATGCGAATCGCCAGCAGCAAGGTCGTCGGTCGGCTTGATTGATTTCAGCGCTATTACGAACATAAGCACGGCCGCAAGCGCCATCTCTGTCGAGAATATCGGGACATATCGAGCAAAACCTACTATAATCATTAGCAGCAGCAGCAGCAGCAGCACTGAGATAACGCTTGGAAATCCAGACAGCAGCGAATACCTGACGTTCAATGCGAACCTGAAAGCCGGTGACGTGATAACGGTCGACTGCGAAGCCAAGACCATTATCCACAATAGCATGCAGCTGCGGGCTAGCGGCACATTTCCGTGCTGGGAGTACGGAGCGGGAATGCTTGAGTATCAAGACAACCTGGCCGCACGAAATCATCAGCTGCGAGCCATTTATAATCCAAAATATATCTAATAGGAGGAAGCAATGCCAAAAACCTACAACGAACGAAAGCGCTCAGTGAAGTTCCTGCTCGGGATTGAAGTCGAGAAGCGAACCGGCGGCGTTTACGCTGGCTTGCTTGAGAAACACCCGAGCTACACTGGCGACACCAAAAGCGAGCCTAAAGAAAATTACAAGAGAGGCAAGGTATCCTCATGGAAAATCGACGACAAGGACGGCACAGCCACCAACGACAGCGTCGTGGCGATTCAAGTGCCGGGCGGCGTTTTCAGGTACTGGGCATTATTTACAGCAGAAACTGGCGGCGAGATGATCGCGTTTGACGCATTACCATGGCCGCTTGAAGTGATGGCACCTGAAACGCTGCAGGTGCAGCCAGGCAACCTAACCATTGTGGAGGCCTAGTCGATGGCACAGCTCCAGACGAAAAAGCCTCGGTCATATTCTATCACCGGAGGCGGCAATTATTTCTATACGTGGCAGAACGCCGAGATTGAGCCGGAGACTGGCGAACTTCATTTGTCGTTGATTTTACCAGGCGGAAATTTTGCCAACATCGAAGAGGCCAGGCTGCGAGTTGATGGACAGGAAATAGGTAACGTTTATGTCGATAGTATCACCAATTTCTCTAGGCCACAATTTACACTGGCAGGCACAATGGATGAATGGGGTGTGACCACCGAACAGTTAAAGACCAGCAACGTCGGTTTTTCATTTAAGTTTAAGATCGGGGATGAGCTTCTAGGTAGTACGTCGACGACTGACGGCGTGACCATTGATGGATTCGACCTGTCGGCACTGAATAGCGATATTGCCATAAAGAAAATATTACTTATATTTGATGGCGACACGAAACCTATCGGTGGCGGAAGCCAGTTGATGCAGATTACTAGCATACGCTTAGGTATTGAGGCCGATATCACTCACCGATTTAATATCACAAACGAAATCAAGATGATGGCGACGCTTTCGCAAAAACAGCCAAGCAACAAGGCGGCCGAAGTCATATACAGCGCCTACCTCAAAGATGGAACGTACCTCGGCCAGATAGACACTGTGACCAGCACGCCAGCCATTCAATCAGAAGTCAACTCGCTGCATTCGCACATGACAATGAAGCTGGCTCAAAACGACGCGACGACGCGCAGCATAGTCACCGAGATCATGACTGAGATAAATGAAAATATGCTAACCGAGCTTGGTTATAAAATCGTAGGAAGCATGACCACGCCAGCGGGACTAGGAAGCGGCACAAACATCGACACCAACGTCAGTATCAGCACCAGCGTGCGATACGGCGAATATCTGCCGTGGCTAACCGAGGACGGCAAAACTATCACCACCGAGGACGCAAGGATTATCGTAGTGACTGACGGCTATCCAGAGGGCCGTTCGCTGTTTAGCGGCTACATTAGCCAGTGGGAGATATCGGCAGGCAACACCGACAGCCAGGTGACCGCAACAGTCCTCAGCCATTCGCAGGAGCTAAACAACATCTATTTACAGACTGAAGCGAAGGTAGCCTACCAGCATAAGCCATACGGCTTGGCGACGCTTGGATTTGGCTCGAGACAATGGGGATACTGCAACGAAATAATCCAGACCATACAGGTGACCACCGGCAGCAAGACCGTCGCCGGCATTGAGCTTTATTCAGTGAGTTCTCCAGGATTTAGACAAGATTTTCTGAGTGGCAATATGACAACATTATATGCCCAACTAATATCTTATTCTGGCGATATAAATACGGGAGTAGTTGAAGCCAGCGGCACTGCGGTAATACCAGTCGCCGGTGACACATACGAGAAATTATTCATACCTTTTGACAAGAGCGTACGAATGACCAGCGGCAAACGCTTCATCATAAAGTTGTCGGCGCGCGGTGGTTCGCGATATGAAAACAGCTTCCCATATCCAGTAGAGCTATTAGTGGACAGGCGCGGCCGCTTTACTACCGGCCAGGGATTGCAACACAATAATTATCACGACAATCCATTCTGGCAAGATTTTGGCTGGGATTTGGCGTTCTCGCTTTACGAAAGCCCCGGCGACTACAAGCGAGCGTTTTATTCGCAAGATCCAAGCAACATCTTACGCGAGCTGATAGACTTCGCGCAGAAGCAAGGCGCACGCTGTCGCTACACCGAATCTAGTATCGAGAATACCGATACCAAGGTGACGATCCGATTTAACGACGTGACGACAATCAGCGAAGCCATCGCTGCTGTGTTTAAGTCGATGCCAGCCGACTGGCACTATTACTACGACTACGCCGAAAATATCGTACACGCCCACCCGAGGCCGACAACGGTGAAGCGCAAGCTGCAGCGTGGCAAAAACGTCATCGGCACACCGAAGCTCGTCAAGACTATCGAGGAGCTGGTGAACGACGTGATATTCATCGGCGGCGAAAAAGCAGATGGCAAAACGCTCGTCGTGGCCGGCCGAGACGAGCGCAGTATCGCTGAGATACGCCGCGGCTTCAAGAAACTGTCCGATAGTCGATACAAGGACGAAACCAGCGCCAGACTGGTGGTCGAGGGCGAGATCCAGCGAGGCAGCAAGCCGGTATTCTCGGGGGAAGCGACGTTCGCATCGCCAAAATATGAGGCGTTGGATATCCATCTCGGCGAGCTGACGCAATATCAGGGATTCAGCGCGACGATGGACGCGCCGGAAATGCAGATTGTCGCCATCACGCAGAAGCTCGAGACCGCAGAATTGAAGTTCAACATACTACGGCCGAGATTATCGAAGCGAATTCAAGACTTGAAGCGCAATATGGACAACCGCGAACGCGAATCAGAGTGATATAATAAAGCTAAACGAAAGGAATCAGCAAGATGAACCCAGGTCAGCAAAAGATAAGTCAATTTCAGCCGGTAGAAAGCACCCGAGCGAACGACATCATACCGATCGTCCGCGACGGCCAGAACCGATCGATCACAATCGGCAAATTTACGGGTGTCGTGCCAGACGGATGGGTAACAACAGCTGAATTGTGGCAATTTCTCAGTTTTAGCGATGGAATTGGGGTAGTAACAGTACCAGAAGGAGATATAAGTCGCTATCCAGTCGGCACGCGTGTTCAATTCAAGCAAGGCTCACCAAAGACGATTAGATATGGGGTTGTTGTTAGTTCGACAACAACGTCAATGACAATGGCGATGGTCAATGGAACGAAACTAGAAAATCTGGCTATAAGCGAGACGTTCGTCTCTCAGGATTTCGCACCAAGAACATCAGACAATATCGATTTTCCTAATTATTTACAATTATCAACTTTTTCGGAGGAGAGAGATCAGGCTGATCTGGGAGCTGGAGTAAATGAGCAGAAAACTATATTTACCATCCCAGATTTTTTCTCGCATACGGGAAAGGTAAAGGTAGATCTTAACGTTGGAAGGGTTTATATTCCTGGCGCAACAGTTCATTTTCATCTTTATGCTGACGGCGACCCAGTCGGAGAGATCTGCCGAAATTCAACAACGCACTTCCCAGTCTCTGGAAGTGTCATTCTCCCCGTTAAAAAAGGAGTTAGGCAATTAGTAGTATCTGCGAGAAACCCCTCAAGCACATGGAGCCTGCCGCGATATCATTCTATAAGCTGCACGATCATGGAAGTATGATAAATAGTACCGTAATGATGATTGCAGGAGGCCGGCACAAAATGCTAAAATTAGTTTGATGAACGAGCAAAATAAAGATAGCGAAGCGCTGCTTCATGAGATTGACAAGAAGGTGGCGATTCTGTCGACAGACATGGAATACACGAAAAAATCCGTGGCAAAAATTGAGGGATCGGTCGATTCGTTGGTGCAGCAGATGGCTAGTATGAAATTTGTCACGCCGGAGATTTTGACAAACTACATCGACAAGCACTCGGCTGATCACGACAAGATAAATGAACGGCTCGAGGCGCTCGAAGACAAGGCTGAGACTGAAGCCAAGTCAATGATGGCTACGCTGCGGCTAAAATTCAAGGATTGGGCGGCAAACACAATCGTTATATTAGTGATTGGTTTAATGCTGTTTATTTTAATGAAGCTAATCGACGGTAGCGTGAGAATACCGAGCGTGCTATCATAGAGGCATGAGAGTTAAGGCTACCAAACATTCGATCGGGCGATGGGTCGCCCGCACACTTTTGACAATTCTGATAGTGATGATTTTATCCGGAGCGATCGTCATCTGGCGATGGTATCCGGTGATTGACCGCTTGATGAATTGGTGCAAATATTATCCGCAATCGCTCGGCGACTGCGGCGAAGTAATAAGAAAGGGGAGTCAATGAAAGGAATTGACATATCAAGCTGGCAGGCTGGCTTGGACGCTGGTAAAATCCCGGCAGATTTCGTAATCGTAAAAGCGACTGAGGGGACGAACTACGTCAACCCAAACTGTGATCAGCATTATCAGCAGGCGGCCGCAGCCGGCAAAAAGCTCGGTGTTTATCACTTTGCGAGAAACGGCAGCAATGACGCGATCGCTGAAGCTGACTTTTTCGTCGACAATATCCAAGGCTACATCAAGCACGCCATGCTCATTCTTGACTGGGAAGATGGCGGAAATGTTGGCGACGTAGCGTGGGCAAAGCGCTGGCTCGACCGCGTGCAGGAACGCACAGGCGTGAAGCCGCTCATCTATATGTCGGAGAGCGTGGTGAACAGCCACGATTGGAGCAGCGTCGCCGGTGCTGACTATGGCCTCTGGGTGGCGAAATACCGCGACATGGCCGTCGACTTCAACTACGACATGAGCCAAGCCGGAACGCCGCCAAGCGTTAAATACTGGGACGGCTATGCAATGTGGCAGTGGACATCGAGCGGTCGACTTGACGGCTGGGACGGAAACCTCGACTGTAACGAGTTCTATGGCGACGCTGAGGCGTGGGATAAATACGCAGGAGGAGCTCCATCAGAAGCACCGTTCCCTGGATCGATTGCTAACCCACAGCCAGCACCAGAGCCGCAGCCAACGTACACAGTTCAATCAGGCGACACACTGAGCGGAATCGCCGCGAAGTACGGCACTGACTATCACTACTTGGCAGCCATCAACGGCATTCAGAATCCAAACCTGATTTATCCAGGCCAAGTATTGCGAGTGCCAGGTGGAAGCGCGCCGGCCGAGCGAACCGTGACAGTCCAGTGGGGCGACAACCTCAGCACGATAGCGGCCGCGCACGGCACGGACTGGCAGACGCTGGCTCAAATCAACAACCTGCCGAACCCGGATCTAATCCACCCAGGCGACGTTTTGAGGCTGCCATAGTGGAACCGGATTTGTCGAAAATCACAATCACGAAGTCGAGCCTGTACTTCCGCGAATGCAAGGCGTGCGGCTGCGTGACGCTGCCGTTGGTGAGACCACGCCAGAGATGCCAGCAGGCTCGACATACAACGACTGCCTACAATGCCTGGTGGACGCACACAGCGTCCCAGGCTTGAGCAGGTGGCACGACCCAAAAACGGGCGAGCCGCTGAAAGATCCGCGAGGAGCTGTTATCCAGCGAACAGTGGACGCTAAAATTCAAAACACCGAAAGATGTCTAATTGGAAGCAGTTTCGCTTGACATCTGTCGGAGAGATGTAAACTAAAAAGCGTTTTACTTGACATCTGCGAGCGACATGTAAAGTAAATGTAAACTTTAAGGAGAACTTGACATGATGACTAACTTCATCACTACAATTTTAATACCAGCAGCAGTTATCGGTTTTGCCGAATTGGTGCGCCGGCTGTTTAAGCGAGACTTTGAGGCGGTGATCATCATCGCAGGAGCGGCAGCAATCGGCGTCGGACTTTCGCTGCTAACGAACCACGACTGGACGTACGGCCTAGTCGCAGGTTTGAGCGCCAGCGGCCTAGTCACCGGCTTGCAAAAATTCGGCGATGCTGTAAAATAGAACTGGAATCGTATTGATCCTCAGACGAGCCAATCTTTCCGTAAGTATGCAAGAAGCCCGCAGCCCCCGCTGCGGTTTTCTTGTGCTAGAATTAAAAAAGAGGAGGCGCTAGTCGAAACGTCTCCTCGAAGACTCCGCAAAAATAAACATCTATCTCCTAAATTGACCGAGCCAGTTCGCACATAATCCTGGCTCGGTTTTTATTTACCAGAGAACGCCGCGGACGGCATACCAGGCAGACCAGCCATTACCGTTGCGAGCCTGGCGCTCGCGGTAGATTTGCAGTGCGTAGGTGGCCGCCCAGACAGGATCACGCCAGTCGCCGCCTGAGAAGTAGCCACGATGCCATCTGTCGTTTATCTGGAAGCACCCAAAGTCACGCGAGCCGTCGAAATTGACTGCGCCGATGGCCGCCGGAAGCTCGGTACGATTTTCATGCGTCATAACGGTGATAGCTCCGGCTTGCAGGTGAGCCGGCCAGACCTTGGCAATGGCCGATCGGCACGTTTCCGGTGCTGGGGCAGGCGCAGGAGCAGGAGCGGCCGGCTCTGCCTTTTTCTGCTCGGTTTTGGCGGCTGGTTTTTTGTCAGACGGGTCAACGGTCGGCTTTTTGTTCTCAAGCGTTTTATAAGCGGAATGAGAAGCCGAGACTGAAGTTCCCGGCGGCGTTGGCTGTCGGAATGAGTGAATCGTAACCGACAGAACCGCGACTAAAATCAATAATGCGAATTTTTTCATAAAGCACGCTAGTTACTTTTTGGCGACGTCGCCCTCCGCAAGCCAAGCCGACTTGATCAGCTGGCTGACGCTGTAAAGGCCAAGCAGAACCGCTAGCGCAGTAACAATTATATCATTGTAGCGGATCATCAGGTAGCCGCAGGCGGCAGCAGGCACGACAATCGTGCCGACGCGCCAGATAGTACGAGCGCCACGAGCCGTTGCGATAAATTTGTCGTTCTTTTGAAGTTGTTTTGTGAAGTTTTTCATTTGAGTATTCCTTTTGATGTTATTTTTACAATTTGTGCCGGCTACAATGCCGCCGGCGAGGCAATCGAGCTATTACTCAGACATAACGCTGCGGAACGTCATCTCCTCGGCGCGCTGGAAGTCGTTCTTGTTGGTGAAGTGACGCGGAATGAAGTATCCCTTGTAAACCAGCCTAAAACTGTTAGTAAAGTCGTCAAAACCGACCTCGCATTCGTCATAGTGCTGCTTTGCAAAGCGCTTGAAGCCGTTTTCAACGTTGCGCAAGGCAATGCTTTTGATGTAGGCCTCAAAATTGTTTATACTTTTGAATCCAATCATTGGTAGTCCTTTCGTTTAATTGATTGTACTTTCAGTATAGCAAACACGAGCGATAAAGTCAAGAGTTTCTGGAAAGATTATTCGATAATTACCCCATATCAGAGGTAAACCTGTGGAAAACTCCGAGATTATTCGGAGTTTCCGAATAATCCCAAAAGCACACCGCCGAAACGGTGTGCTGCGTAGGAGTTTTGCGGGGGCTACCTAACCCGCACCTCCATTATAACGCGGATTTGGCTCGCCGCGCCACTCAGCGTGGTCAGTTCGGGTGAGGAGAAGCTCGATCCGCGGATTGTAGGCGTCTTTTGCGACGCCAGATCCGTCATGCGAGACGAGAAGCCAAGCGTTGTCGTCGAGAATCATCTTCTTGTCTTTCATCACGTCCTGTATACCCTCGTAAAGGGCCGACAGGTCGACAGTGCCAAAGGTTCGGACGAAAAATCGAGCGCGAAGATTAAACGGAAAATCAATCGTCTTCCATTCGCGACAGGCGAGGATTTGAAACACGCTGATGGCCAGCTCGACCTGGTCGTTGGCTAATCTAAGCCATCGATTGTAGGCGGCCGTGTTGTACTTGCGCGATCGTCCGCCGCGAAAGGTGACCTTTTGGTTATTTTTCTTGACCGCAGGCTGCCCCAGGACGGTGAAGCCGAACGAAGCCAGCCTGCCGTCATCGCCGATTACGTAATTGAGCTTTATATCTTGAGGCTGGATAGTAGCCCCAGCCTCTATTGGCGATAATGTGGTTGATTGCCGCTGCATGCTCATTTAGCTTCGCCTCCAGCTGCTCCGGCTCCAGCCGAGCCAGTGTCTCCATCGGATTGATCGGCGGCATTATGTAGTCCACCGGTATCATCTCCAGCGCGGCGGCTTTCAGTTCGTCGGCGGCGCGTTTCGCCGCTCTTTTTGCCTGCCGCAACTGCCAGCTCGCGGCTAGTTGCAAAGCCGGTCGGGCCGCCAGCATCGCGACCCCGACGGCGCACCTTTTGAGCGAGCTTTCGAAAATAGTCCGGGTCTTGCTTTTTGAGCTTGGCCGCCCGGAGCGCAGCCGCCTGTTTTCTGCCATGACAAACCACCTTTATTTTTTGCCTTTCTTTTGAGAATTGGCTTCGCCAAAAAATATCTTCAACAGCTCGCGAACCGAACCGACGATGATCGCCAAGATGAATGTGCCTATGAGGACAGCGCCACCCACCAATATCATCTTGATTATAAAGTTTATAATTTCGAGAATGTCCATTTTCCCTCCTTTTCTCGAGATTAAATATACAAGCCCTGAAGCCGCTGCAGGCTCTTCGAGCGCGGATCTTGATATAACATATCACCATAGCCAGTTAGCGATTCGGCCCCAGTTTGATCAAGAATGATTTTCGAGTTCATACCGGTAGTAACGCTAAACGCTATCTTGGTTGGAATATTTGCCTTGATGAGGCCGGTGACGACATCGGCACTCGGCCGCTGAGTAGCCAGCACCAGGTGAATACCGACGGCGCGAGCTTTCTGCGCAAGGCGGATAATCGACGTTTCACAGCTCGGAGCCGACGACTTCATGGAGCCTTTGAGCGACACCTGCAGCATTTTTTGAGTGATGCGGCCAGTTGGGCTCATAGCTAAAGCCTCGTTCATAAACGCTGCGAACTCTTTATAGTCAATATTTTTGATGTCCGAGCCAGTGTCGGTCATGAGGAGATCGGCGAACTCGTCAATGACCACCAGAATGCGCGGCATATTGCCGCCTTTATAGTCGTCGATGGTGCGAACGCCAGCCTGCCGAAGCCGGCCATAACGATCCTCCATCTGCTCGGCCAGGCCATGGAGAACCTTCGCAGCGTCGGTTGGTGTAGTGACGATATCATTCCACAAGTGCGGGTCGCCATCGTACAGCGACAGCTCCACCTGCTTCGGGTCAATCAAAACCAGCTGAAGCTCGTCAGGAGTTAGCTGTTTTGTCAAAGCGTGAAGTATCACGTTAAGCATGACAGATTTACCAGCACCGGTTTGACCAGCGATAAGCAAGTGCGGCATTTTGGTGATGTCGCCATAATGAATCTCGCCGAACACGTCCTCGCCGAGCGGGATCTCCATCGTGCCGGGCCTGAGGTGCTTGTCGTCATCGAACGGAACGACGCGACGGTCTTCGTTCGGAACTTCAATGCCGACCAAATCAGTGCCGCGAATTGGCGCTTCGATACGAACATACTTCGATTGAAGCGCGATAGCAATATCGTCGGCTCGCTTGGCGATGGCGCTCATGGCGATACCACGGCTAGGCTTAAAGGTGTACTGAATCACCGAAGCACCAATATGAGTTTCGCCGGAGATGCCGCCGATACCAAACTCGATAAACTTGCGCAAAATAAGCTCCTCCGGCGTACCGTCCGAGCCATCGATGTCAACGATGGCATGGCGAGGCGCGAACTTGTCGGCGACCTTGACCTGCTTCTTGACGCGAGCGGCATCAAAGCCGACCTCCATGTTTGAGACCAGCTCCATCGATTCCACGCCGCTGAGCGTATCGCTCGGATTAGGGAAGAACTTCGAGTGGTCGTCATTGACATAGGCAAACACGTTGGTGATTATCTTTTGAGCGACCGGAGCGAACGCCAGAATCGATTCACGATCATAGACGACCTCGCGCCGTTGCGGCGAGCCGTCGCGATTGATGGATCGTTTGATTTCGCCGAAGCGGACACCGGCGAACTCGCGGCCGTAGTGCTTCTCGGCCACAACCAGATAAATATAGCCCTGCAAGAGATACTTATAGTTCTCCTCGTCGTCCGGGGAATAAGCCCCGACCGTTTTATGGTCGTCGAGCCAAGCGCTGCCGTTTTCATCTTCATCAACCATGTCGATTTTGGCAACCATTGGAACGCCAGCAACTGATTCGCGAAGCTTGACCTCGATATCGATGACTTTATGATAAGACGGAGCTTCCTCAAAATATTTATTAACCAAGGTGGTGTAGTCCTTGATCATTTTTTCGCGACTGCCAGTTTTGCCATAGTCAATTTCGTAGTCGCTGGTGAAGTTTATCTCCTCAAGCCCAGCCGAAACCGACGCTTGGATATCAGCTCCTTTGTAGTATTCCTCGAGCGCTTTATGAAACGCCGTGCCGACAATCGCAGCCGGCGATTTGGCGTTATCCCAAATACCAGCGACATAACGCTTGTGAAACTCTACCTGATTTCGCAAGAACGAAATGATGGCAGAATAACTAAGGTGATCAACTCTATTCGCCATCAACTGTTTCTCCCTCGATTACGTTATTTGAAGTTAGCTCCTCATCGATATAAATGCCAGCGATATCGAAGCCGGCGCGAAGAGCGTTCGCCTCGGCACACTTCGTGAGCATGACGCGCGGCATAGTTTTCCAGTTACCAGTCGGCTTGCCCTCTTTATTCGTTTTGACGAACTCTTCGTAGAACGCCTGGTATCGCGTTATCTCGTGAGGCGCAGTCTCGCCGGGGAAGCGACCAAAAACAGGCACGGTGACGGATTCTGGAAGTTTCGTCTCTTGATCGTACGTGATGATGGCCGCGCCGGTGTGAGTATACACGCCGCCAGCCCGCGCCATTTTTCGCAAGCCGTGAATTGAAACGATCGGCGTTAGCTCATCGCGACAGCGAGACGAATCCCACATATAAACCGCATAGATTTCTTTCTTGAATGGGTTCAGGCCGTATTGATTGGCCACTGCCAAAAACAGCTTCAAGTCCTCGATCGGCCGAGCCGCGCCGTTTTTGGTGAGGCCGAGAACGGAACGGTGTAGCGTCGCGAGCATTTTCTCTTTTGACAGCCGCGTGTTCTTATCGAAAAGGCCAGCAGCGAGAGGCATGATATCAGAATAGAGATTCTTGCCTCTCTTCGCGACAGCTCGCTTGGCGTCTTTTTCTGGATCGACGGCAGGTTTAGTGGTTGATATTTCAGGTGTTGTCATATTTGGTAGTCCTTTCGTTTATTTTACCTACTCCCAGTGTAGCCGAACACGGGCGAAAAGTCAACCCCATATTTTAATATTTTTTACCACGAAAAATCCCCGCTCGCAGTCGGGGACTTTCCGGATACTGTCTTTAAGGCCAGGCGCTGACCACGCTTCGGGCTAAACGATCGAACTACCAATTCTAAAGCTTTTACCCGAGGCAACTGTCAAGCGCCTGGTTCGCTCTAGGTAAGGGTGGGCATCACCTAGGGCGAACTTGACGCTCGACAACAATGATATCAGAATAGCGACAATTGCTCAACCTCTACCTTGCCGAGCTTGGCGGTCAAGACGATGAGGCGACGCTCGTCAACGTCAACAGTCCGGCTGTTAAACTTAGCAGAATAAACCACCAGCAGATCAGACATCACTTTTTGAGCCAGGCCGAGATCAGCGACTGCAGCCTCCAGTTCTTCGTCGGCGGAGCGAACCGCTGGACTTTCCGAAATGGCAATCGCCAGTTTGTCGCGAGCCGAGCGAACCTGGGAGCGCAGATCGTCAAGGTCTTGTTTTTCCTCGAGATCACCAACCAGATCCTCGCGGTTTTCTTTCGCGGTGCGAAGTTTGAGCTTGGCCCGCAAAATGTTTGAATGAGCCGAGTAAATCGCACTGAGAAACTCCTCGCGAGATTTTGGCTGGACATTGACCTCCGCAGGCTCGTCATCGGCCGGGATTTCAATAACGTGCTCCTGCACCGGCTGCTCTCGCCGGGCAAGCGCTTGGTCGATGGTTTCAAGCGCCATTTTTGGCCTCCTGCTTTTCAGCCTCGCGGCGAAGCTGTGCCTCTTTCATGTGCTTATTCATAGTGTGCCAGACCTGGCGAGATTTTGGCTTGAAAGCTTTGTAGGCTTTTGCCAGCCGGCGACGCTCGGCGCGGTTGCGCGGCTGCATTGGGTTTGGTTTGTCTTGCATTGGCAGTTCTCCGTTTAATTTGACTTTTCAATTGTACAATGAGTCCAGTCAGAATTGCAAGTGTAACCAGCAGGCGGAACGCAGCCTTTTTCACCAGCCATCTCATAAAACGGACACTGGCCGACCGTTCCGACATAAGATTCTGGATTGCCGGGCGTTACCGGCTTGTTGGTGAACGGAATGTGCGCGCCCTGCTGCGGAGCGGGAGCTGGAGACGGTGCTGGGGCAGGCGCAGGAGCAGGCGAAGCCGGCTGAGGCTGAGCTACCGGTCGTCGCGTTTCAGCACCTCGATCGCTATGCACACTTGGACGATTGCCAGCAGAAATAGCAGCAGACTGGTCAGTCTGTCCGGTTGTTTGCACCTCTGAGGGTGTCTGGTCGGCTGCGCCCGACTTTTCCTCCTTTTTTGCCTCTTTAGTATTTGTTTTTACTTCTGTGGCAGCGTGAGGCGGCTCAGGAGCTTGACTGAACGCAAAAACAGCCACTCCACCAGAAAATGTCACGGCGACTATGGCAGAAGCGACAACAACGCTCCGCTTGGTTATTTTTGGTAATTTCATGGTGATTCCTTTCGTTTAATTTAATCAATCGAGGGAGGCCGATGGCCGACTATAAGTCGGCACATCGGGCATCGCTAAGCGTGGTAGTCGCAGTGCTGAAGTCGACTGCAGTGAAGTGAACGCTGTAGCCATAAAGCTTGTTGCGAAGCACGTCATCAAGCTCCTCAGCAGCCAGAACGATGCGTCCATCGATGGTTGTCTTTCTAAGCTCGATGGTGATCACTTGGTTATGCTCGAGCATTAAGTCGGCCGAGCGAGCCATCATCATAAGCACCTCAGCCAGCTCGTCGCGGCTGCCAACGGTGATCGCGTCGTGGTCGGTTTTGATGAAGTATTGTGCTTGGTACATTTTTGGTAGTCCTTTCGTTTAATTGATTGTACTTTCAGTATAGCAAACACGAGCGATAAAGTCAACACTTTTCACAAAGATTATTCGACATTTTTATGGGGTCGTGGAAAACTCCCCCAGAATCAGAGGTCAGAGCTGTCACCACGCTGCCGATTGATAAGCTCGTTGACCGCAAAGAGAGCATAAGCGTCGGCATAATATATTTTTGATTGGCGGCGAGCGTTGGCTTTGCGCGGAGATATCAGCGAAGCGATCCTCCAGACCAGCCGGTCGCGCCGGCAAGCATGAGCTAGCCGAGACTTGGCTATCATCAGCAGCTCCTCGTCGGTTTTGCTTTTTAAGCCTTGCCAGCCCCGAGCGACCAGAACGCGGCCGACATTTTCAGTTTTTCTAAACAGCGACATAATCATCCTCATAACATTCATCAAAGCCAGAATAGCCGTAGTATTCGTTGTAGGCCGTCATTGCATCTTCATCAATTAGGCCGCCGCAGCATTCGCAGACACGAAACGGAAACTCGACATCGTGATTTACTGCACGAGCCGGCGACATCAGCAGAAACTCGCACAAGCATTCATGCGGCGGATTGACCGCCACTGGAGCAGGAGCGGGCAGATCTAAATTTACAACATTAATCTTTGTCATTTTTGTCCTCAATTCTTAAATAGCCGATCAGGCGAACTTTACCAGGGCCAGTGTAGTTGTGGATTTCCATACAATCGGTCGGGTGAAAATCCTCCGGAAGCCGATAGACACCGGCGTAGTTGCCGGCCGAGCGGCCAAGCCCCACGAACCTCATCGGCTGCGGCCGCTGCACTGGCAAGGTGACCACGAAGCGGTCGCCCTCGGCGAGGGGGCGGACTACGCCATTAAACGCGTCCGCCACAACGATATTGTTCGTCATTAAAGCTCCTCACCCAGCAGGCGGCGCTCAAGAGCGTCAGTCACTGTTCTGATATCCTGGATTCTTTCAGCCACGTCCTCTTCCCAGGTTTCTTCGGCTTCGCTTTTAATGGTCTCCAAAAGCTCGTCATTGACGAGAGATTGTAGTTTTTCGTACAACTCTTTGCTGGTTAGGTTTGTGAGTTCGTAGGAGGATAACATTTTTGGTAGTCCTTTCGTTAACTTTATTGTACTCTTATATTAGCAAACACGAGCGATAAAGTCAACACTTTCAGCAAAGATTATTCGACATTTTTATGGGGTTGTGGAAAACTTGAGGTGGCCATGAATCTCCTCCCAGGTTTTGAAAACGCGGCCGCAAGCTGAACACCAATAAACGGAATCCCCCGTCTTTTTTGTGCGGCGGCGCTGGGCTAGCCGGTGCTTTTCGCCGTTGGCGGTTTTGACTGTGAAAATGTGAGCGTAGCAATCAATCGTTGATTCCTGGTGGTATTCGATGAAGTACATGGTGATGTAGCCGCACCGACCGCCGGAAGCGCCATCGTCCGGATTCAGCTCCTCTGGCTCTTCATCTTGCCGTTTGGCCCGAGCGCGCCAGTACCACGACATATCAACGCCGCGGCTTTCCATTTCGTGAGCGCGAGCGTCAGCGTCGGCGCGGCTCATTCGATAACCTCCAGTTCCTGCTTGAGCAGCCAAGCGAACATACGTTCGGGACTTTTGACAGTTGGATCAAGAGCCATCGACTGCAAATAGAGAAGTTTCTGCGTGCCGAGTTTCAAAACGGCGTTGCAGTAAAACGGCAAATACCGCCGATCGCAGAACACTCGTTCGTTTAATGACATCACGAAAGACCTCGCGTCAGAATTGGTGATGCCCCTGCGAGATTTAGATTTTTTTGATTTTCCCTCACTGTAAACAGTAATTTTAGCTTGTTTGTTTTTATTGTCAAGCCCTTTTTTTATGTGCAGTTCCGACAAGGTAGCGCAAGCCGTCTGTGCTGTCCTGTCCTGTACTGTTTTGTACATTTAGGTGTTGCCTTTCTACCCCAAGCGTGCTACAATAAAAGAGTTAATTCATACCGTCCCAAAAGGATAGCAAGAACACTCCCAGAGTAGCCGCTCTGGGTTTTTGCTTTGTTAATTCTATACCGTCGCCCCCGTTAGAGATTTGCGAGCCTACAATGCTCGGCGACATGCCACCATGATAACTCACCACCCCCACCACAGCTACTACACATTCTCAATTCCAGGAGCGGCGGCATGGAGCTGGTCGGGACTGAATTCAAAGATGTTGATGAGCTGGTCGACGCCACTCACAAAGAGTTTGATCGTCGCTTCGCTGAGCGTGGCGAGTTCGTCCGCCTGTCAAATAAAGTTAAGAGCATGTGCGGCCCTGCCTACATCTGCGCTAAAATCATCGACGGTATCACAATCAGCACCTACTACGAGCATGACGCAGCTAAGGCTAAGAGCTACCGCCGCGTAAAGTAGCACCTGGCAAGATAGCAGCCGGCGGGGATTATCCGCCGGCTTTTGCTTTTGCTCGCTACTTCCGATTTCGCAGTAGTACTGTCTCCCTCAGCGTTTTGGTTATTTCGTTGAGTAATTGCAGCCACAGGGTAGCGTCGCGCGCCTTGATTGCTCTTTGCAGCTCGTAGTATGGATCGCTCGGGTCGAGCGTCGAGTTTAGCCAATCCTCGAACATGTCGCCATTGAAGTATCCGTCTTTGGTTGACCATGGAAATACTGGCTTGGCGTTCTCCGGCTTCTCCGGCTCGGCCTGCTTGGCTTTCTTGCGGCGAGTGCCGCGCTTTGATCTGTCGTAGTCGCCGCGGTCAGCTTTATGGAATACGCATAGCTTGTCGTCAAACCTCACGCAGAGCCTGCCGCATTTTTCGCATGATGGCCACATGGTTAGATCTCCCCTCTCTTGATCATCTCAATAGCCAGCTCTAGCAACGCGTCCAGTGCGGTTTCTGCAACGCCGCATATGTCGCCTATCGGATAGCCTGCATCGTTGTCGTAAGACGCCACCCAACCATATCTAAACGATCCTTGCCGAGTAGAGAGCGTCAACATGCCAAATTCGCAGTTGTCGAGAATGCGGTTCGGCAGCTTCTCCAACAAATAGTCGGCTGTAAATCTCGGCGCTTCATCGAATCGAAAGATAAAACTGACGCCCTTTATAATCTCTGGTAGTTCGCCCTCTCGCCTAATAAACAGCCTATCCTCGGGCGTCCACCCAGGCTTCAGCTCGTGTAGCTGTTTGCAAAGGTCGAATGTTTGTAGCGTGACCATCTACTGCTTCTCCGCCCCGTATGCATCGTCTATCTTTTTAATTAGCTTTGGGTCGTTTTCTTTCATGTCGTCATACTCTTGGTCATATTCACAGTAGTCCGTTATATTCCTAATCTTTTCGGCTGCGGCGGCCATGTGAATAAGATTCTGGGGATCAAGATCCCAACTCAAGCCAGGATTTATTTGATTAAGATGAACCGTTAGGTCGATTATTAGGTTATGCATGCCGAGGCTGGTCTGCGGCAGCTGCACTGTTTTATTTTCCGATTCCATTTTCAATCTCCTTATTTGTATGGGGCGCGGCGCTCGTCGCCGCCACCCCTGTTGTTTTATTGTTGTCCATTTGCCTCTAGCGCCTTACGAACCTGGACGCCGTCCATGCCGGCCGCCATCATAACGGCTCGGGTGTGATCGCGCTCCAGCTTCTCTCGCTCTTTTTTAGTCAGCTCTCGGTCGTCACTCGCCGTCATCTCTTCTCTCAAAAATTCAGGCATGTGCAACTGCTGCTTGATAACGAATGCTGCACTGAGGCTGTTTAATATTTGGCGGCGTTCTTTGCGGAATGCCAGCAGATAAATGTTTGCCGCATGCTCAGTTTCGATGAATGTCGCCTTGTTGCACTCAAATGCAAAGCCGGCCGGTCTACTTCCGTAGTACAGTACGTTGAGCGTTTTGTGGTCTTCGTCCATTCCAAAGTTCATAATGACGCGAGCGATGACGCTCACTTCATCTTTGGTCAGCCGGCCGAGTATGAGCTTGCGCTCGGTGATCTCGTCGTTGGTGCCGGCCAGCACCTGATCAAAGTCCAGGTGCTTCTTCTCGCATATCTGGCGTAGGATTCTTCGGGCATTTTCTTTTTCCCCGCCAACGCCCGAGCGGGCGAGCGCAACTATTCGCAGGCTGCGCTCGTCAAGCTTCGGAGATTCATCTATCATCACCGTCGTCCTCGCAATCGTCACTGTCATCTTTTCCTTTATCAATTCCCCACCAACCGACACGTAGCCCTGATACCGAGCCTTGGCGGAAGCCCAACGTGCCGTTATCGTTCTCATTGTCAATCTCTGGCAGCGGCGCTTCCGGGTCATCGATCACGCCTAAGCACAGAAGGTACTCTCTGCGGTATTTTCGGCCGGCGCGAATCGCAGGGCCTGGTTCGCCGTAGTAGGCGATCGCTCCTGGATTTGCCGGCCCGGCCAGCACTGGCACAAGCCTGTGGCTCTCCAAGTTGTACACCAGATACCATTTTGGTTGGGCGAGCTGATCCCACTTCGGTCTGAAGCCGGTCTGGAGAGCGGCCCGCTGGATTCTGACTTTGGCGCGCCGAGCCATGCGGGCGCGGTATGCTTCCTTGCAGGTTTTGAAAATTAAACCTAAATCTCGGCGTTCGTTGTCGGGTTCGTCGTCTGTCCAAACCTTTTTAGTTGGTGCCATTCGGCCGTCTAGATACCAACAGTAATCGCCTTTGGCTGGCTTGAATGAGATGTCGCCTGGCACCGATTCTACTAGCTGAAACCAGTAGTCGAAGTTTCCGACTTCGTCTATGTCAAAAAAGTATTCTTCGTTACCGCTTTCATAAATCTTAAACATGCCGACACAGCCCTCCTCGACATTGAATATGTCACCGGCTTTGGCGTTCGGCAGGTCGTGCTTCAATCTGTATTGCGTCATTTCGCCTCCCTGATTTTGTGTTCTGAATCTAGTATCGATGCAAGCGATGGCGCGTACTCTGCGTCGAGCTTCTCCCACGCCGGCCGCGGCAAACTCCAACAGCCAAAATGGCCAAACATCGCCAAGCTTTCACAGCTTGGGTTGCTGTGTCCGCCCAGATCCAGGTGTTTGATCATTCCTGCCGGCGACAGGTCGTAGCCGTAGATAACGTCGATGTCTTCGCGCAGCAAGTCTCGCACCTCGAAGCTTCCGTCTTCGCGGTAAAGCGTGGCAGTGACTTCCACCGGCCGTGGATAACCGATGGCGTAGGCTAGGCGCGTCATGACGGCCACTGGCCTAAAATCGACGATAGCAGCGTCCTGCGTGATATCGTTTCGGTAATACATCAGGCAGCGAATCGCCAGGTGCCGCGCCATGTACGCGCCGCTCCGGTCGACTTTGGTGAAGTCCTTGCCGCTGAAAGCTCCGCCGCCGATCGGCACTCGCGGGCCGTAGTTATCGATGGCCAGCTTGCGGCCGGTTAGTCCAGTGTCGGCATCGAAGCCGCCAATGTTCCAATCGCCGGCTGGGTTAATCAATACCGACAGGACGTCTGCTGCAGCGACATCATAATCAAGCAGCACAGTCGACAGCCACTTCTCGATAATGTTCTTGATCTCGTCTCGGCTCATTCCGCACCAGCTGGCGACGATTGTCTCAAGGTCGCCGTTGTGATCAAGCGTCACCTGCGTCTTGCCGTCTTGCAGTTGACTGCGGCCAGCTCTCAGGTGGCTATTCAGGCTTCGCGCCAAGCAAACCTCAAGCGGCATTAATTCTTTAGTCTCGGCGGTTGCGTAGCCAACCATCACGCCTTGATCGCCAGCGCCGTTGTTGTCAACGCCGCGTGCAATCTCGGGGCTTTGCTCGACGACATTCACGATGATTTTGGTTTCGTCGTTATCGATAATCTTGCGAGCGATTTTCTCGTAGTCGACTTTGGCTGTCGTGGTCACTTCGCCGCCAATAACTAGCAGGCCGTGTCCGCCGAACGTTTCAACTGCCACTCGCGACTTCGGGTCTTCGCGCAGGCAAGCGTCAAGAATCGCGTCGCTTATCCGGTCGCATATCTTGTCCGGGTGACCCGGAGCCACCCATTCTGCTGTCACTCTCATGTTAGCCTCGCACCTTTGTTAGCAAGACAAATCCGTTACGTTTAACTTCCTTGACCTGATAGCCAGCTGGTACTGCCGGCTCGGCCTTGTGCTTCAGTCCCTTTTTCGTCGAGAAGAAGTAAATCGTGTGCTTCTGTTTATTTCGCAGCGTGGTGACGTGGCTGTACAGATAGTACGTCACGCCTCGGCTGCTTTTGTATTCAAATGGTTCTGCTTCCATCTTCAGTCTCCATTCTGATTATGTTACTTTACCTCTGGTGTCGCCGCTTCCCAATCGTCCTCGCGACCAATAAAGCGAGCGTAGCGCTTGCGCACCACATCGACATATCGCTCGTCAAGTTCCATTGTTCGGCAAATCCTACCAGTCTGTTCGCAAGCGATAAGAGTTGAACCCCCCCCGA
>ENA-OOPD01000001-OOPD01000001.1-human-oral-metagenome-genome-assembly--contig:-NODE-1-length-39840-cov-7.215244_pt1 | contig 39840 bp, 54 predicted proteins | sample MGYA00245294_ERZ501130 | MGnify/ENA primary metagenome ERZ501130 (study PRJEB25959, sample SAMN05335007) | human oral metagenome | host: human-associated | place: USA: California | collected 2014-04-04... | reverse complement strand
GTTTGAGTTGACTTGACAGGTGGGTCGAAGGAGGGTAAAAATAAGCAACTAAGTTTTGTTTCACCGCCGATGAACTGGGTGTTGAGCCGGGAGAATACGACTACGTAAGCCGTAACGGCAACCTGCGCACCAGGGGAGACTTTGAGACTATGGCCGCCGATGCCGTGGACGATCTGTGCCAGCCTGTTACGGTGCTTGGTAGGACTATCAAGGCGAGTGACATTGCCAGGGAGATGTTGGGTAATGACTGGGAGGCATACGTCAACGCTTGCATTGCTGGGTTAATCGCAGTGAATGAAGTTAAGGAAGTCCGCTAATGTTCGCCATCGCTTACTACACCTTGTTCCTACTGGCTATCCTCGCCCCTGTCGGCGCATACTGTCACCACGCGGAACAATGGGACAACAAGCATGACGATTAGCATTGAAGAACTAATGAGCCTACCCATAGCACCTAAGCCACTACCCGTTGTTATCCCGGCATGGGAGGTTGGTATAGATTACGGCTTAGTACACGGGCAAGACGATTACAATTGACAACAACGAAAGTGAGAACAACAATGACTAATATTGAAGCCATGATTACCAAGATTATCAAGCTCAACGCCGAGATTAGCGCACTGACCGAGGCACGAGACGCACTCAAGGCAGAACTGTGCACACAGTTCAACGCGGGAGACAAGATTCAAGTAGGCGACACGCGCGTTACGTTTGCCGTGCGAAAGACGATTAACGCCGCCGCTGTTGAAGCGCTGCCCGCGTTTAAGAAACTGCCAAAGGCCGTGCGTGAATCACTGTATGACAAGCCTAAGCTCAACACGCGCAAGCTTGCGGCGCTTGACCTCCCTATTGATCTGTCGCCCGCTACTACCGTTAGCGACGTGTACGCGACGTTCCGATGAATTGGAAGCAATACGGGACGGGCGACGGTGGATACACTGTCGAACAGGTGGAAGCCGTCGCCCGCTCCTTGGAAGATAACAAACTGGTTGAGTATTCAACCATGTGGCACGAGGCGGTGCGACAGATGCGGGCCGCTGAGATTATCCACAACAACCTTGGCGTGGGAGCCGAGGTCGAACTGCCTAACGGCATGTCAATTTATATCGAAAGTGAGTAATCAAAATGTTTACCAACTATGTTGACGGCGACACATTCAACCAGCGCGAACTGGATAGCGACGTCTTCGCAGAGTACTTCAACGCGCATAAAATTGACGGCTATCAGCGTAGCAAGGACCGGGAGGAAGACTGTTACAACGCGTGGCAGTATTGGGACGACACACTTATGTTCGCGGACTGGTTGAATTGGCGTTTTGAGGAAGACGGCTACCTTGACTACGACAACAACGTTCAGGATGGGACATTTGTCTGGGTGCAAGACTACGAAAAGCTTGTCGTCCTGCCCGGCGACAATGAATTGCCGTCCGACGTGGTTGCTATGTTTGACCGTGACTCACTGTATGAAACTGTCTATGCGGAAGGCATTGTCCGGGACGGGACGTTCTACGCGATAGTCATTGCTAAGGAGCTTGACTGATGAATATCAACTGGTCAAAGCCACACACAGTAGCATTTCCAGAACAGGTAGAACTTTGGCATGACGGGCTATTCAGATACCACGAACGCATGGGACTTTACTGGGTGCCTACTATTAAGCCGATCAACTTTCAACCGTTGTATATCCTTGAACCTCAAGACTTTAATAGCTTCGAGGAAGTAGTGGGTATTGTCAAAGACGGTTTATTCTATGTCAAGTCATGTCGGTTTGAAGGGAGAGACTACGTTGCAGATGCCTTGGACAACAGTCGAAGCACTGACGAAAGACGGTAACGTTCCTTACCAGGGACAGGACTCTGTGTTTATCTGGGAGGTGGAGAATGGGATCATTATGTGTGACCCTAGGCTGACTGTCGTTGACTTCCAGACTGAATACAAACTGACTGAGGAAGAAATTAAGGCACTCCCATATGCTGAGGGCATTGTTAACGATGGAGTCTTTTATGTCGCATCAGCACTAATCGAAGGGAGCTACTACAATGCAGACTAAGCTTGGGGGGTTTACTAGATGACATTCAAGCCGCGCCATTACCAGGAACGTGTACTGGAAGGATTGGCGAACAGCAAAACGCCGTACACGGGCCTGGTAGGCGCGGGCCTTGGTACGGGCAAGACGGCAATGAGCGTGTGGAACGCGCTTAACGCTTTCGGTGAGCATATCAGGGAACAGATTATCCTCATTGTCGCCCCTGTCCGTACAGAGAGTGGTTGGCGCTCGCACTGGAAGACACTCGCGGGCATTGACATGCGCACACTGTCTGGTAAGAAAACTAAGACTGCCCTTGCAGTGTGGGACGATCTGGAAAACAATACGCCGGGTGTGTACTTTATTACCTGGGAGCTTATGCGGTCACGTAATAAGGAAAAGCGGTGGGACGGGCGCGCCAAAAAGTACGTCTTCAAGAGTATGGCTAAGCCGTTCTACGGCATTGAGTTTGGCATGGTTATTGCCGATGAATGGCATCGTGCGTGCAACCACTCGTCGCTCAACTTTGACGTGGCACGACACATTAAGGCGCGCTACCGCCTCGCACTGTCGGCAACGCCCGCTGGGAATAAGGCCTGCAACATCTGGGCCGCGCTCAAGTTCCTATGGCCTAACCACTACGGTGGTTACTGGGACTTTTGTGAAAAGTTCTTCAAGGTGGAAGTCAACCCTTGGAGCGCATACGGGAAAGACTTTTCGGGAGAGCGCTCGCCCGGTATGGTCCGTCGTGGTGCGCCGTCCTATCACGAGGTTTCACAGGCTGAAGCTAACCCAGAGCTGCCCGGCGTGATCATTCACCGCGTGGAAGTGGAACTGTCCCGCGCGCAACGCAAGGCGTACGACGATCTGGAACAGAAAGCACTCACGTTCCTGGGAGAATACCCGCTCGCGCTGTCGATCCCGATGGAACTTGACCTACGTCTGCGACAGATGACGCTGGGAGTCCCCTCGTTCAACGAGGACGGGGCTGTCGATTACAAGGAAGACTGCAAGTCCTCGAAGCTCGATGCAATGATGGATATTATTGCGGACCTACCAGAGGATGAACCTGTCGTCGTGTGGGTGCATAGCCAGAAGTTCATTAAGGCGGCGCTATACCGTCTGAAGAAAGCTGGGATCAAGGCTATTGAAGTTTCTGGTAAGTCTCGTGGTGACTTCCATGCCATGATTAACGGTGACGTGCGCGTTATTGTCGCACAGCACGAGGCCATGTCAGAGGGGGTTGACGGACTTCAACGAGTGTGCCATACTGAGATATGGCTGAGTCAGTCTAACAGCCTTGTGATTAACGAACAGGCAACAGGCCGACTCAACCGACAGGGACAAACGACAGCTGTTAACCGTTTCCTGATTCAGGCGACTGACACGGTGGATGACCGTGTTCTGGGACGCTTGCAGGAGCGTTTCGACAAGCTCAAGGCATCCGGCCTAATCTGAAACAACAGATAACAACAAACCAACACAACTGAAGGAGAACAAACATGTCTGACAACAATAAGTCCTGGTCCATTAACTTTGACCCTTACTTCATCCTCTGCATTGCGTTTATGGTTGTGGGAGTCTGGTTCCCCGAACACATCATGTGGGTTGTATGGGCATTTGTGGGATGGGCTGTAACGATGGGCATCCTGACTGTCATTGCCCTTATCGCGGCATCTGTTATGGTCCACAAGGCGAGTAAGTGGTTCTGAGCCATGGAGATTATCCAGTTCAACTACAAGACGGCAGCAAACCTCGTGAAGAAGCCTGTGGAGAACTATTGGCTCGAAGATAAGGTTGCTTACATCAAGTTCACGGACGGCTCGACCGTAGGTATCCGCCCGCTTTTCGATAGCTGGGAAGTGTACGTGTCTCTGGATGAGCGCGACAACCTGGATAAGGATAAGTCGGTAGATGATGCTCAGACCATATATGTGTTTAGTCGTAAGGATGGTGACAGCCCATACACATCTCGTACAGTAGCTATTGAGTTCGACACTGCCCGCTATTACATCCACTATGATGTAAACAAGGCTGTACGTACATACATCCCGATCATTGAGTTCCATTACTACGAAAAGGGAGAAGAAATTGACCGTAACGATTCGTGATATTTACGCACCCCCGCTTGGTTTTGGGTGGGAGAACCTTCCTACCCGTTACGTCAAGCGACAGTACCTTCCCGTGGAAGACGGTCTGGTCACTACGCCTAGTGGCGCAGTCTTGGGTACCGGCACGCTGCCTAACGGACGGCTTGCACTGATCAACGACAGGGGTGCCGTGTGCGCTCAGTGGTGGTCCGCTAAAGACGAGATGGTTGTCATTGACCCGTTCGACAACCGTGTGTTTATCGTGCCTTCCGTCGATGACCTGAAGTGCAATGCGCGGGAGATGACCTCGGCACAGATCGACATCAAGGCAGCGCGCCCGCTGGACCTGTCGATCATGTGGACCGACCCTGTTGCAGGTGAGTGCGGTTTTGACCGGGACGATCTCTCGATTGGTGAGCACCACTACTACACTGACCGTCTGAACGGTACAGTTCTCCTGGGTCTCGTGGAAGACGCGGACGGTAACTATGTTATGAGCCGCAACTCGGTCCTGTGTCGTCTGCTGCGGTACGTGGACGGTGATCGTTTCGCGTTCAGTGACTACCGTAAGAAGGCTATTCCGGGACTGCTGAACGATAACGGGGGACTGTCGGACTTTGCCCGTAAGGTGCTGCTGTGGGCTAATAATCTGACTGATGAGCAGCGGGAGATTCTTTCCAGGTGAGAGAGTACATTAAGGCAGCTCGGGACGAGGCCGCTAAGTCTCGCTGCGACAGGGCGCATGTGGGGTGTGTGATCGTTGATCGTGCCACTGGACAGGTTGTGTCTCGCGCGTTCAACGAAACACCCCACGGCCTTGAGCCGTGCGACACGGGCGGGCACCGCATTGTAGACAACCATTGCGTGAACACCGTTCACGCGGAACGTAACGCGATCAGGAAGATGAAGGAACATGGGAGCGAGTACACGCTCTACGTGACTCACTATCCCTGCCAGGGGTGCGCGCATCTTATCTCGTCCTGTCCTGAGATCGTGGAGGTTGTCTACCTGGGGGACTACCGAAACTCTAGCGAGGCGACAGCTCTCCTGAGCGGACTGTCGAAGGGAGTCCATCGTGGGGAAGAATAAGTTGGTCCTTCAAGTTCCACCTGGGTTCATGTTTACAGACATTGAACGGGACAAGGTGAGTAGGACGAGATGGGAGGTTAGTTCTGGCTCGAATAAGATCGTGCGCCACATTTCGTGTATCCCGTTCTTCGGGACACGTGAGATGTGGAAGGTCGTTGAGGAAGGCGACTTTCTGGTTTTCATTGAATCGCCACTAGACGACCTCCATTATTACGCTTGGAACCTCCATGTCATGAAGGAAGAGCAATACAAGGAATGGGCAAAGAATGAGTGAAATCTACGACAACATTATCCGGGAGCTGACTAAGCCTTCAGAGCGTGACAAGCAACGTAAGGTTGGCCCGTCTGAACTGGGAGACCTGTGTGAGCGCTGCCTGGCTGAAAAGCTGCTGGGCGTTCACGAGGAAGAAAAGACTCACCCTCTGGCCCCGATGATTGGGACCGCGTTCCACTTGTATCTTGAGAACACTATTGGTCTCGAAGGGTACTTGAAGGAGACCAAGGTGACTGTCGGTACGATTGAAGGATATGGTGACGTCCGTGGCACTGCTGATGGGTTTGATACTGCGACGGGGCACGTTGTCGATTACAAGGTTCTGTCGAAGAAGAAGATCAAGGCGTTCTCGTCTGCGACATTCTTCGAGACAACCGAAATCCAGAGTTTTATTCGGACTCGATGACTGAAGGCCAACTGAAAAAGTATTACTATCAGATGATGCTGTACGGTCTGGGTATGGAGAACGCCGGGTATGAGGTAAATCACTGTTCTTTGGTTTTGTTCCCACGAGACTGTACAGTAGAATCTGTCATGTCGGCAAGCCACGAGCTGTGCTTCAAGTACAACCGTGAAGCTGCCATCAATGTCCTTGAACGTGCTAATCAAATCTTCAAGTGGGCCACCGAAAATCGGGACAACCTTGGAGAACTCGACAGCCACCCTGGTTGTTATTACTGCACGTTCAAGCGCTAACAGAAAGGAGAAATAATGGGAAAGTTTGATTCGTTCCTCAAGGGAACCAAGATCGAAGTGTCCGACCCCCGTAAGAACACCCCGAAGCTGAAGGTTCTACTCTACGGACCTTCCGGCACTGGCAAGACCTCGCTTGCATCGACAGCCAGCACTGTCGAAGAGCTGGGACCAGTCCTCTACATTGACTTGGAGCGTGGCACCGCTCCCGCTGCCAAGTACGGTGATCTGGATAACATGATCATTGTCCAGCCTGCAACATACAAGGAGTTCGCAGACCTGCTATTCAGGGTTAGTATGGCCAAGGACGTGCCCTTCAAGACGGTCGTTATCGACACCATTGACCGACTTCAAGAGCTGATCAAGGTACACTTCGCCAACACGAAGCCCAATGATAGCTTCGCAATGTGGGCAGCAACCTACGACAAGGTGCTTGATCTTGTCAACAAGATCGCCTTCGATCTGTCGCTGAACATCATCTGCATTACCCACGAGTCCCGCGAAGTCACCGAGACTGAACGACTGTCGCTGATCGCCCCGGCGTTTGAGGGCAAGCAAAGCTTCAAGAAGCTCCCCAGCATATTCGATATTATCGGTCGCATGACCTGGGAGGACGTGGGAGAAGATGGGAACGAACAGCTCATTACTGTTCTGAACGTCAAGGCCCCGTCGAACATCCTCACCAAGACCCGATTCGACAACATGCCTGCAATGATCGGAAACCCGTCCATGTCGAAGATCATGAACTGGGTCCACGAGCATTACGACACCAAGACGGATAAGGAGAATGATGACTAATTACTACAAGTCCATCAAAGATGTATCCGAAGAGACTGGCATCGGTAGGACTACTATTCTCTACCGAGTTCGAGAAAACAATGGGACTTTTCCGCAGCCGGATGCAGTCATTCAGCATGACCATAAAGTCACCTACGGGTGGCTACCTGAGACCATCGAAGAATACAACACCAACAAGAAGGAGAACTGATCATGATTAACTTTGACGAACTGATGAACCTGGAAGTTGCCGAGTCCTTGTCCTTTGAGCCTCTTCCCGAAGGCCAGTACAAGGTGACTGTCGATGCCTGTGAGCTGGGAGAGTCCAAGAAGGGCAAGGCCATGTACACGGTTGACTTCATTGTTAACGAGGGTGACCACGCATCCCGCTCCATCCGTTATTGGCTGGTCCTGGTCACCAAGAACGGCCTTCACTGGGACTTGCCGAAGTTCTGCGAGGCATCCGGTAACACCTGGCCGGATGAGCCAACCGCCCGCAATTCGGACTACTACTACAAGGTTGCCGAAGACCTTGTTGGTAAGACTGCTACGATCACCGTTGAGATTGAGGAGTCTGAGTACAACGGTCAGACCCGCGAGCGCAACAATATCAAGAAGGTCGAGTGGGACGAGGCCAAGACTAAGAAGAAGTCCAAGGCATCCAAGATCGAACTCTGATCTTCACTAGGCGGGCCGTATCTTGACACTGGGTGCGGCCGCCGTACTATATACAAGCAGAAAGGAGAGCAATGGACCTCAAAGAGTTTTTCCAAGCAGTCCTTCCAGTGGGCGAAGGCTGGACGCCTATCATCTTGAAGGGGCCTATGGGGGGCCTCACTAACTTCCGGTGGTTCGAGCTGCCCGCCCAGATTGACAAGATGGTGGCGTACGCACAGTCCAATGCGGACTTGGACGTGTACTACTCTCCCTTCCTTTACACCAAGCCCCCGGCCCTGTCGAACACGAGGCACGCAGCCAAAGACAACGTGACCAAGGCAGCGTGCGTCTGGGCGGACGGTGATGACTGCCCGCTCGACAAGCTGAAGATCAAGCCCTCCATTACTGTCCAGACCAGTGAGAAGCACTGGCAGGGATACTGGCTGCTGACCGACGCAGATGACCTGTCGAACGACATGCTTGAAGCTCTCTCACGAGGACTCTACGAAGCACATAAGAACGACGGTATGGACCGGGGCTGGCCCCTGTCCAAGAAGCTCCGCATCCCGTTCACGCACAACCTCAAGAAGGTGAAGCCCTGGGAGATCACGCTCACGGTCAACGACGAGGCGATCACCGCAGAAGAGTTCGCCGCCGAGTACGCGCCTGTCGAACGCATGGGCATTGAGGAAGAAGACTTCCCCACCGACATCCCCAGCATGTTTGAGGTGTTGGGCATGGTCAACCGTAGCTACATCACGGACCTGGCTACGGACGACACCTTCAACGATGACGAGGACCGCAGCGCGAAGATGTACCATCTTCAGTGCGCCCTCTGGGAAGAAGGTTGTTCAATTGTTGAAGCATTCGCGGTCGTGCGCGCCACTGAGTTTAATAAGTTTGAGGCAGACGGACGCGGCGACGGATACCTCTGGAAACAGATCAACCGTGATTACGCGCGCTGGAAGTCCGAACACAGCGGGCCGACAGAAAATGATCTTGAAGCATCGACCCGTATCGGCGCATCGTACCTCCTAAGCGAAGCACGAGAGCTAACCCTTCAAGACGTGGACTTCCTGCATGAGGACGAAGAAGAACCGATGGGCCTCTTTGTCGATCAGTTCGCAGCATGGGCATCAACCAAGTCGGCAATGGCCCCTAAGCAGTTCCACTACGCGGGCGCTCTCGCTATCCTCTCAAGCATGTTTGCCAAGTACGCCTTCCTGCCTACCAACGTGCAGAAGATGCCGCTTAACCTATACTTCCTGGTCCTGGGCCGCACTACTCAGTCCCGAAAGTCAACCTCATTGCGCCTCGCTGAGTCCATGATGCGCGACATTGCGGTTGGTATCGGCAAGGGGCCGGATGCCTTCATTGCACCTGAAGATTCAACAGGCGAGGCATTGTCTGCATATCTGCGCACCAAGCCGAAAGAGAGCGGTCTCTTCGCAATTGACGAGGTTCAAGACTTCTTCGCACACGCGGCGCAGAAGGGTAGCTACATGGCATCAATGATGCCGTTCCTCACCAAGTCTTACGACGGCTACATTCCTGCTGTCGCACGTAAAGATAAGGGCGGCAAGGTCGCCTACCAGACAGCAACCCCGTACTACATGACGTTCTACGGGACAGGCATTTTGGACCAGGCCGCTAAGCACCTGACGACTGAGCGAGTTGAATCAGGCTTCACACCCCGCTGCCTTGTCGTCATTGACGACCGAGACAAGTACATCACGTCCTCCCAGGATGTGAAGCTCGTGACCGTGAGCGCATCGACAGGCAAGATTGAGGACAAGCAGCGTGACTTCATGCTGTCGAACCTCATCAAGTCTGTGAGTAAGTTCGACGTGGCTTTCAACGCTCGCCGTGCGCAGCGTATGGAGAACGAGGAAGTTCGCATCCCCGTCGAGTTCGAGTCTGGCGTGTTCGAGCGCTGGATTGAGTTCTCAGAAGAGGCCAAAGTGCTTGCTGAACGGCACATGCTGAACAGTCGTGAGCTGTTCCCCGGCACTGAACGTATGACATTCTCAGTGTTGCGTATCGCGGCGCTGCTTGCCATGTATAACGGGCCGACAACAAAGGGCACTGTCGTTGTGACGATGCGAGAAATGCTCAAGGCTATCTCGCTTGCGGCTATTTGGCTGTCGAGCAACGAAGTGTTCATTCACCACGTGAAGAACTCTAACTTCAGTAACAAGGTCGATAAGCTCATTAACTTCGTTGCACGTACCGACAACGGGCTTGTTCCGATTCCCAAGCTCATGTTGAAGTTCCAGTCCGAAATCAGCGGTATGCGTGAGCTGAAGGAAATCATCACATACGCTCAGGCACGTGGAGTTATCCAAGAAGTCGTGAAGGGAAAAACCAATAACGAACGATTCATTAAGTACACGGGAGGGCAAGTATGAAGATTTTGACTGAAGATGTGGACAAGCTGCCCGTTCTTGTACAGATTCTTCTCAGGCGGGCGCTCGTGGTATCCGGCCTTTCCGAGGACACGCACGTCGAAATTACTGACGATGTGAATGATGACGATATCCAGATTACTCTGGGCACTGTGAAGGGTTACAAGGGTAAGGCGTACAAGACGCTCTCGCCTAAGCAGATTGTCACTAATCCGCAGGCCGGTCTGTTCCTCGCTCAGGCATTGCAGTACGCCTACCTCGGTGCAGAGCAGCTTGGTCTGAAGCAAGGTAAGGACTGGGTGATCTGGCAGGGTGAGGACATCACGTTCAAGCCGGGCACACTGATTGCACTCGACATCGAGTCCGCAGGCGACATTGATGAAGACACTTTTGCTGCTGGTCGTATCCTCTCCATTGCGTTGTGGAACGGCAAGTTCGGTGTTGTCATCCCTGAAGAGCTTGCCGAGACCGACAAGGCAGCAGACCTTATCAAGCGTCTGTGCGACACTTGCACTGTCATCTGTCACAACGGCACGTTCGACATGCCCTACCTGTCGAAGCGCCTCGGCATCCGCGTGTACCACCATGAGGACACGCTGCTCATGCACTTCGTGCTCGACAACCTGGCTGGTGAGCATGGCTTGAAGCCTCTCGCTCGCCGCTGGTTGCGTGCTGAAGACTGGGACTCTGACGCTAAGTCCTACCTGAAGGGTGGAGCGTACTTCGAGAACATTCCCAGGGAAAAGCTCTACGAGTACAACTGCATTGGTGAGGGTTCTCCCGTACTTACAGATCGGGGTCTTGTGCCTATTGAGAAGGTTCAACTTACGGATAAAGTCTGGGACGGTGTTGAGTGGGTACAGCATGAAGGTGTCGTGTACAAGGGTACACAGTCTGTGATAGACTTGGACAACCTGGTGGTGACACCAGATCATTTGATTCTTACGACCGAAGGGGATTATGTTTGCGCACGGAGTATCCAAGCTGGAATTAGACGACCGGCTATTGGAGGAAATGGGTCACTACCTCAAAACATATCTGCAATTAACCGGGAAGATGAAGCGCGAGCGTCCACATATCCTGTTGGAAGTTCATTGCACACTATGTGGAAAGACTTTCTGGAAACGCCGCAATTCGCTGCTGCACAAAGGCACACAGAAGGGCTGCAACTGTCAGCACCAAGACAGATGGGATGGGGACAAAAGGATAAGGGTGTTACGGGACAGGTATCACGCAATGACTCAGCGTTGTACTCCTGGGAACCCGAGGTCGAAAGCTTATGGGGAACGTGGGGTGCAGATGCGGTTCGAGTCGGTGAGCAGCTTCATTTCGTGGGTGCTGACCAACTTACCGATGGAGGACTACACCGGGGTGCAGTTCGACCGAATCGACACCAATGGTCACTACGAACCGGGGAACCTACGACTCGTGTCAGCCAGAAAGAACATGATGAACCGCAGGGACAACGTGTATGTGGAGTACATGGGGCAAAATGTCCTACAGGCTCACCTGTGGCACTTAGTGAAAGCGGACAACCCCGCCTTTCAACTGTCATACTGGGGCCTCATGAAAAGGCTGCAACGTGGAATGTCAGTTCAAGAGGCAATAAGCAAGCCACCCAAAGGACAGCACGTGTCTACGACATCCTTAATGCCGGACCCAGACATCGTTTCACTGTATCGGGAATCGTAGTGTCTAACTGCTCCGATGTCGTATGGACCCACAAACTGTACGAATACTTCCTTCCCATGCTCAAAAACAGCGGAAAATATGACTATTACCGCTACCGTATGCAAGTCACCAAGGTTCTGAACGATGTGCAGATGAATGGTGTTGCTGTGTCGCTCGATGCTCTCGATGAGCTGGAAGAGAAGTATAAGCGTCAGTGTGACGAGAACCTTACTGTCTTGAAAAAGTACGCAGGTAGAGACTTCAATCCTCAGTCACCTAAGCAGATCAAGGACTACTTCAAGTCCAAAGGTGTATCGTCACCGTCGTTCGACTCAGACCACCTGAAGAAGCTGCGACGCGAAGGCAAGGAGACAGAGTTCATCGACGCTCTCCTCGCTTACCGTTATGCAGCTAAGGTGATTGGCAGCTTCATTGCTAACGTGCGACGTAAGGTCGGTGAGGATGGTCGTATACATCCGTACTACCTGCCTCACGGTGCGAAGACTGGTCGCCTGTCGGCTAAGGGGCCAGCGATTCAGACGATGGGCCGCGACAGTGGCATCAAGCGTGCACTTGTCGCTGCGCCTGGCTGCAAGATCATCTCATGTGACTACTCGCAGGCTGAGCTACGTACTGTCGCTGAGCTTGCCAACGACAAGGCCATGATTGCTGCCTTCCAGCCGGGTGCGCCTGACTTCTTCGATGACCTGATGACGAAAATCTGGCCTGAAGAGTTCCCGACAATCGGAGCGTATGAGGCTTTCAAGCACGAACAGCCAAAGACTGCTAAGAACCGGCGCGCACTGGTCAAGAGTGTGGTGTACGGCCTCAACTATGGCCGGGGTGTTGCCGCTATTGCGACAGCCCTTGAGCAACCAATTGAAACTGCGCAGCATGTTGTCGATCAATACCTTGGTGCCTACCCAGGACTACGAGACTGGCAGGCACGGGTTAAGCACAGTGTAGGACGGAAGGAAGAGGACAACGAACGTAAAACTAAGTTCGGCCTCACGTTCAACCCGCTGTTCGTGTCGGACAGCAACTACAGTTCGACACAGAACGAAGCGCTCGCCTTTGTTCCGCAGTCAACTGCAAACGACATCTGTCTCAATGCAGCAACAAAGATCAATGAGCAAGTGGGCCAGTACGGAGCTAAGCTGATTGGTCTTGTCCATGATGCTACCTACGTCGAGTGCCCGGAAGAAACCATCGAAGAGTGCTCCAAGATGATGGAGCGCGAAATGGCTAAGGCAGCGACACTAGTCTTTGATCGCGTGCCATTTGCTGCTGAAGCAGAAGTCGGCAACAGTTGGGATGAGGTATGACAAACTATGACCAGGCATACTGCGGTGGAGCGCCAATCGAATGGTTTTACGATTCAACGCTCTACAACGCAGTCGTGAGAGCTTTTTGCAGTAAGTGTCCTATCAAGGAACAATGCCTTCAAGACTGTCTGATAGCCGAAGAAACACCAACCGACGGCAAGAAGTTCCGCTCCGGTGTTTTCGGCGGCCTCTCACCGACAGCCAGAAATAGGCTCATGGGCACCGGATATGATGTCATCACCGAAAACTGGGTGGAGGAAGATAATGACGACGACAGTAATAGCAATTGACCCAGGCGTGAACACTGGCCTCGTTGTGGCCCGTGTCGAAGAAGATGTGGAGATTCTGCACTTCGACCAGTTCATCTGCTCGACACATACTCAGACGGCAGAACTCATCAAGCGCTACCTTGATAAATACCCACAAGCCGTCGTCGTGTCCGAGCAGTTCGACCTGCGCCCAAGCAACAAGTTCACAGCGGACCTCACACCTGTGAAGGTGAACGCAATCCTTGACTGGTTTGTCGATGACATCCATTACCAGACACCAGCACAGGCCAAGGGACTGGTCAAGGATGCGACACTCAAGAACCTGGGTTGGTGGCTCACAGGTAAAGATGTCAACTACAAGGATGCTAACGATGTGAGAGATGCCTTCAGGCATCTCGTGTACTACCTCGTACACGAGCTACACCACAAATGGACACTCGACAACGGGTGGCCGAGGTAATAGAAAAACCCGCTGGCTAGGAAAGGAGAACTAGCCGGCGGGTTTTCTCACCCAATCGCCCACAGCAACCACACGGGGTGGTTAACTGTCGTGGTCTAGTCTAGCACACTAGCCAATCTTTGTCGCCTGAATAGTTAGACCACCCCAGCCAATATTGGTTGCCTGGTTTACACGAATCCCGACAGACACCGACACGTCCTTATTAGGGGTATCAACGTACTTAGCAATTGGTCCCAAGTGTACGAACATGACATTCTTATTGTAGTTGTAAGTGTTGAATACACCAACGTTATGATCCTTACCATCAATGCCCATGATAACATCAATATAGGCACTATTAGCATCAAAATCATTAGTGATTGTAATCTGCCCCGAAATCAGCCACAGACCAGCCTTCGTCAATCGGATGTTGCGGCTAATACGTGCGCCAGAACCATTAGCAGTATAGCGGCGGTAGGTGGAATAAACACCATTCTCATTCACATAATCTGTTTCAACAGCCCCACCCCAAATCTTAACGAGATCGCCGTTGCTATTGATAAACATCTCTTTCGAGTCCTTACGGTATATAAGGACATCAAAATTGTTAGCCCCAGCCTTACGAATATTGGCCAGCTTAGAGAGATAATCACTTGTGTCATTCGCAATAATGACAGACCCTTCTGAAGCTGCTTCACAACATCCGACACAGAATTGAACCCCAAGTTCATAAAAACAGGCCAACTCTGAACAATATCGGAATCAGAGTAAGTCCAGATACCCTGATCGTTGACTGCACCCATGTTAGTACCTCACTCCTGAAAATTGGACGGACAAGTAAGCATGACTGTTTTGGTTGTCGATATACTCGGGGTGGCTGGGAGACCCCTCCAATCCAACAAATGCCTGACCATACTGAAAGTTATCATAATCAACAACCATTGTAAATGACAGGCCAGCAGTCATAACCGGAATGACATCGCCACCACCTGTTTTAGCACCAGCAATAACATTCGGGATATGCACAAGTTTACGCTCACGACCAATATTGTCACGCACACCCACGATAGACTGGGGGTAAATATACTCACCAAGAGCGGAGCGTCGCATAGGGATATACAAAAACCCTGTGATCGACAGCTGGATAAATGAGCCAGCATTGCCCCAATCGAGTGAAGCCTTCCACAAGTCCTCATATGCACCAATACCAATGTTGCCGCCAGGCTGCTCGATAAACATCTCCCGATAAAACGGCTGCGCAACACCGTTGGCAGCGCGTGTAGAAGTCAGAGCACTAACAGCATCATAGGAATTGCTAACCTTACTCTTCATCAATGTCATGTCGTTCTCAAGATACGCTATGCGCCTGTCGATGTCACTTCCCCATGCCTGGGATGGTGCCGGCAGATTGTGCTTCACTATGTGTCACTCCTTTCAGCGTCAGATCTCGAAGCGTAATACCAGCTTCAAGAGGATAATCCGCAACTCGTGGCCTATCGAATATTGTAGCAACATCCGATACCCTGGTGAGCGCTTCACACGAAGCCTTCAGATTAGACTCATCATACGAGGCTGATTTGATATGCCATGTGAAGTTCCCATACACGGCTGTCGTACCAGCGATACGCCCGAACACCTGCTGATTCGACACCACCGGCTTGTTCTTCGTGAACTCCAACAAATCGTCCATGATCTTCTTCATGGTCGTACCACGGGGCCACTTCTCAGCAGCCTTCTGAGGCAAGGGCGCACCTGTAAAAGCATTGACATCGGACAGATACACAGGCGCGTGCTCGAAGTCATACACGACATCAGTGTAAGACTCGTGCATCGGGACAACGCCAGTCCAATCCATCTCAGCAGAATAGCCAAACGCGCTCTGAGCCTTATACACGCAAGCCTCATACGCCTGAGTCTTAGTCGTTAAGTTCATGCTGTCGATCTTCACGGCATCCGTCTTGTATGGGTAGCCAGTGTAGAACGTAAACGTCTCCTTGTCACACAAATAAGCATGTCCAAAAATACGTAGTGTGCTGTAGTCGGTCTGGCCATCCGACTCGGCAATGCGGTACGGTGCAAGACGTTCATTCGACATGCCCGTCACAGTCACCTTAATCTGGTTCGCCTCGTCACCCTTTTCGATGTAAAGAGAGCCACCCTCAGCGCGCCACTGGGCAGGCGTAATCGGCTTGTTATCCTTGCCGACAACAGAATACACAGAGCGGGCAAAGTAATCACGCCCATTGGCACGAGTTCTGATATGTAAGTTAGTGCCAACCTCATTAGGCATCACACACTCAGGCTGAGAATACAGGTAATCAATCGTTCCCTGCACTTCAAGAATGAACTCTTTAGTCTCACCTGATTCCACAGACAAAACCTCAGCATCTTTAATCGACTCAATCGTATTCTTGTACAGTGACGGCTGAGGATGAATGAGCCTAATCAAATCTTCGCCAGCAACAGTAGGGGTATCACTGCCTCTGTTACTTGAACGATAACCAGACGAAGCTGTATGAATAGCAGGAGGGTAATAGGTACACTCAATATGCGAGAAAGGCTCACTAATAACCCACTGCAACGAATAATCTATAGTAGACCCTTGGAACCTGGTAAGCACCGTGTGATTTTCAAAAAGGACAATAGTGTCATAGATCCATGTAATCTGATAATTGTTAGCAGACAAGAAGCTTTTGAGAATAGTCCAAAGATTGCCCTTACCGCCAATAAAATCATACGTCTTAGTATCTACAGTCGTCTTAGGTGCAAGGAAAGGGTTAGGCGCGTCAGCAGTAGACTTAGCGACATAAACCTTCGGAGACTCGACACCAGCGGCCTTGAACAGGAGCGCAATAATCTTGTCCATTGTCGCGCCCTGAAGGTGCTTGACTTCAGCCGACACATCAAGACGATAGAAAGGGTCATTCAAACGTAGCCGACCACGACCACGGAGTGTTCGTAATTGACCGGACAAATGCGTGAGTACGGCCAAAGACAGGGCTATCGAGACGAATCTCCTTCGTCATTACATCAGCAGGCTCCACATACCCGGCACCTTCGAGAGAATACTCAGAGAAGCCACCTGTCGTAGAATCACGATCAAGCGACACAGCATCCTCAACGACAGACCAGCCGGTAAGCTTATTATTAGGAAAGCCGATAGCTTGCATTACCATGAATAAACCTCTTCCAGTGTCACAGAAGCCGTGAAATGACCACGATAATTGTTCACAGTCACAACACTAGCCGAGCCAGGCACAACCTGAAGGTTGCCACCACCAGCCGGGTAAGCATACCCGTATGAGCTAACAGCTGTGTCGATGCGCGTATCCGCAGGCACAATCTGAAGCATCATCCAATCGACCGCACCCTCATACCGAGGGATAATAGACACCTCCCATAGACCAGTGTCAAGTTCACGTACCTGGTTCTTGTTAGCAGTAACCGAAACGACATTGCCCGTTAACTTACGGAGTTTAAATGAGAACGGCTCCTTATTATCCTCTGGTCCAGACGACATAAAAACGCCTTTATAGCCTTCTGGTACAAGGACACGCTCAGTGTACTGACCAACATTCGACAAAGCCAAAGACACCTGTCGTCCATTCAGATGATCTACCCAGTTCTGGAACTTGTTGTTTGTCTGAAGTCCACTACTTTTTAGTACGACACCGGGATGCCCAGACTGAGAGTTGTTAGCCTTCGTAGGGAACAGTGCTTGCTTACCCCAATCGTTGAAAGCAAAAGGAGAGCCTATATGGTAATGCAGGTACGGCAACCCCATCAAAGGTGACAAGGCGTTCTTCATCGAGAACGGATCTAGGTACGTCACCCACTCGCCCGTCCTGTTCATGAACAGACGACGGAACAGATCAGCTTGTTCACGATTCAAGTACGACCAAGTAAGCTCATAATGCTTACCGCCATACACAGAACCGCCCATGTAGGCCAGACCATTCAGAAGGCGCTGCGAGTCACCCGAATGGACATTAGTCGAAACAGGTGATTCGTCCGTGCGGGGAACCACTCAATAATGTCGTTCCCCACACCGAAACAAACCCCACGGGTTGCGCAACCCCTAGTAGACACCACGATTACCTGTCCTCATATTGCCGTTGTCGATGCTCTGGCTAATCGAGCGGCCATCAAGCATGACCGCAGTCGAAACAGCCTTCACCAACTGATTAAACTGTGCTGGGTTAATTGTAACAAGACCGTCACCACCACCCATCTGGTAAACGCCACCTGCCGATACAGGAACCTGCATTGTGTTCAGTGCGTTCATGAAGCCCTTGCCGTAGAAATCGACAGCAGGCTGGCTAATCACGTATTCACCGCTACGGACACGGAACATACCATGACCGTCTGTCGCCATGAGATTGTCGGCCTTCGGGTTGGCCGGGGGACGGCCAGGCAACAAGCCACCGCCCGCGAAGCCTGGCAGGTAGTTAGCCTTCGACAGCAAACCACCTGTGTAGAGTGTTCCCAGGTTCCTGCCTGTCTTACTGCGAACAGTACCGCCGCCACCAGGGTTGTAGAATGCACGCGCCTTAGCAGCCGCGTACGAAGCCTCGTCAATCTCGTACCTGACCCTGACGCTGATCTCACTCTGACTTGGCTGAACGGGGACCGTCACAGGGTCAGCATGAAGGCTATCAATCGCGCTCTGAGTCGAACCGACAGTGCCGTTATCCGTGACATTCTCATTCACGTCACGAGGCACGGTACCGATAGTCCTGGTCAGGCTGTCGAACGCACCAGCAAGTTCAGTCACTTCACCCTGGTTGAACCCAAGCTGAGTAACCTGGTCAATAAACTGCTGCTTCAAGCTTTGCGTGTATGCCTCGATCTCTTGTGTCGAATGACCAGCAGCAGCATACGTCTCAATCAAACCGATCATCTGAGACTGCAACGACCGCAATGCCTCACGGTTAGCAATAGCAGCCTCAGTGTAGCCCTTCAGCGCGAACTGCCCGGCTTGGAGGGTTGCGATCTCCTTGTCGTTATCGGCAATCTTCGTCTGACCCTCGTTGATCTTCTGCTTAGCCTCGTCAATATCAACCTGAGTAGACTGCGCGCGCTCAGTGTCGCCGTACTTCACAGCGACAGCATGGAAGAACTCAGCGTCGTGCAACTCTTGCTGGTTCTTGCGCATGTCCGACGCAAGGCGTTCATTCTCCTTGCGAAGATCGGTGATCTTCTTCGTCGTACCTTCAACATCCTTCTTCAGGCTGTTGAGACCCTTACGGTAATTGTCCTGAGCAGTCGTAGAACGCCACCACGTAGACAACGCCTTGTCGAGTGCAGACTTCAAGCGGCTAAGGAAGTCCTCGAAAATCTCAGCAGCGGTCTTCGTTTCCTTACGAGCGTGGGAACCGCCACCACCGCCGCCTCCACCGGAACGAGGCGAGCGGCCACCACCTCCACCGCCAGAGCGAGAAGGCTTAGCCCTGAAGTTGTTGCCACTAAACGCCGACGCGCCGTTGTTGCGGGCAGCAAAGGTTGGCATACGAATTTTGGACTTTTGCCCAGCCGTGTACGAACCCTTACCCGTCTTAGACTTCGCGCCACCAATCGCGCCCATGTACGACTGGATGGAGTTCCAGATAGCCTGCACCTTGCCAAGGAAACCTTGAGCCTGCGACACGGCCTGAGCCGCATTATTAACCATGTCGTTCAGCGACGCATCCGTGGCACTGTGGTCAACCTCGCCAGACTGATACGGCTGGGCAATAATCGCAGCCATAGTGTCTCGCTGCTGCTCGAACTGACTCATGTCGAAGCCCTGAGCAGACAAGTAGTTAATTGTATCCTGGATCGACTGCTGAGCGTACTGGTACGCCTCTTCACCCGTCAGACCCATTTCCTCAATACCTGCCGCAGCGGCGTTACCCATCTTCTCGAAGTAATCCGAGATAGCAGCAATGTTCGCCTGGCCGTCCGGGCTGTTCGGGTCCATCGACGTGCCATGCTCCTGCATTGACTCGTACACCTGCTGCAATGACGAATCGAGAGCAGCAGCCGCGTCTGTCGAAGAGAACATCTCATCAAGCACAGAGCGGATAGCCTCGGCCATGCTATGGAACTCGCCCTTAGCGTCACCAATCTTCAGACCAGCGTCTTCTGCCGCGTCGCCGGTCTCTTCGACACCCTGGCTGAAGAGGATAGCGTCATTGAGAGCGTCGCGCATTGCGCCACCGACACCCTCAGTATTCGACTTCAAGCCTTCCAGAGCTTCAATCTGCTGGTTATAAGGTTGAGCAGCATCAGCACGCTTCTGGTTAGCCGCAGCATTTCCACCACCTGTGCCATTCAAGGTGCCAGTGTCAACGATTGTACTGTTAACAGCGTTAACTGCGTCAGCCTTACGCGCCTTAATCTGGTCAATGTAGCCATTCACGTAAGCGTCAGCGGCGGCCTGACCGCCGCCCTGAGCCTCAGACGTAGACGCGAGCTTAATGTACTTCTGGTACGAGAAGCCCATGTCAACCAAAGCCTGCTTGGTTTCCTTCGACATGTCCTTAAACGCATCAGAACTTTGAACAGCGTCCATAATCAACGCCTGAGTGTGCTCACCAATCTTCAAGGTAGAGTAACCCATAGCCTCGGCCTGCTCGTGCGTAGCCTGAACAACCTGACCAGACTTATCCACATAGTAACCAAGCGCCTGCCCATTAGCAGTCAGAACTTCACCATTCTGTTCAATCGTCGCGTTCAGCTCAACAAAGCCAGACTGAGTGCCGTTACCGACTTCCTTCGTATCCTGAGCCAAAGCGTTCAGAATCGCAGAAGAACCGCCGACAGCGTTCTTAAACTCGTCAGCCTTAGCCGATGCGTTCTGGAACGAATCTGCCAAATAGGTAGCACCAACCGATACAGCCGACAAGGCAAGGGAAATACCAATACCCCAAGGACCGCCGAACATCGACAGCAAGCCAGAACCAACAGAGGACAGCTTAGTCAAAGCACCAACAGCCTGACCAGCGCCAGCCGCAACCTGCGCCCCGGCAGCAGCCGCAGACGCGCCCGCAGAAGCCACCTGAGCAGCGTTCTGAGCGCCCTTCGCAGCCGCAGCCTTACCAGCAGCCGCAGCCACCATGTTATCCGCAGCAGCAAGACGCTGATTAGCCGCAGCAGCAGCATTAGCCGTACCAATGTTCGATGCAAGTGCCGAGTCATACTGAACAGTAGCCGTCTGAGCCTGACGAATAGCCTGCCACACGGCACTCCACGAGGCTTTCTGCGCACCTGTCGCCTGCAACATGCGGTTTTGCATCTGCAAGTACGTAGCCGACATCGACACAGCCGCAGCCTTCGCAGCCATAAGACCCACACGTACTGTCGCCACAGCCGCGAGCGCACCAACAAACGCCTGAATAGGCGCTGGCAGCTTAGCGAAAGCATTAACGATACCTGTCGCCAGGCTGATGAGCAGCTTGAATGGCACCATGAAGCTACTGTTCATGGCCGCGCCCGCGTTCTGCAAGGCGTGCTGGAAAGCCTCAACCTTAGCCGCCATAGTGTCCATGATGATACCCATTGATTCATCAATGAACGTTGTACCCTTAGAAGCTGCCTCGGCCTCCTTTAGCTGTTCGGCATACAAGCCGACACTGTTCGACATACGAGACAGCAATTCAACGTCACGCACGTTCTTGAAGCCCAAGTCCTTAATCGCCTGGGCCTTCTCAACCTTGTCGCTGATACCAGCAAGGTTTTGCAAGATGCCTTGGAACACCTTGTTCGGGTCGTCACGCCACAACTTCTGGAACTCAGCATCAGTCACGCCGACAGCCTGAGCGTAGGTGTGCATCTTCTCGCCACCATCAGCAGCAGCAGAGTTGATCGAGTTGAAGATACGCTGAAGCGAGCCGCGCGCCCATTCCTTCGGGATAGCGAGAGACGACAACGTAGACGACAGCGCAAGAATCTCATTCTGAGTAAAGCCAGCCGACTTACCCTGAGCAGCAATCGACACAGCCATGTTCGCAATCTCAGGCTCGGTTGCAACCGACTTCGCACCAAGATCAGCGATCTGGTTAGCAAGGATCGCGTAACCGTCGCCTTTACCAGGTGCCGACTCTTGCAGCTTGCCCATCATCTGACCGAAACGACCAAACGCAGTAGAAGCCGACTCAACTTCCATACCTGTCACGGTAGAGAACTCAGCGACAGCCTTTGTAAAGTCTTTCAACTTGTTCGTCGGGATGTTCATCTGCGCGCCGAGCGTACCAATCTTCGACAGATCAGCAAACGACGTAGTAGTCTTCGTAGACAGCTCGGTATAAGCGTTCTTCAGATCACTAAGAGACCTCGTAGTACCCTGCGCAGTACGCTCAACATCAGCAAACGCGCGCTCCTGCGCAATACCAGCCTGAGCAGCGGACGACACCACGCGACCGATACCAGCCGTGATAGCGCCGTAGTACACGGCCATGTCGCGTGCAGCATAACGGACGTTCTCAATCGCCTTCTCACTTACGCGAGCGTTATTACGCGCTGTACTAGCATCCGAGCGAATCGCCTGACGCTTAGTCAGTTCTTCCTCGCGAATACGAGCGCGCTCAGTACGGGCAAGCTCAGCCTCACGAGCAGCACCAATACGCGCAGATGCACTAGCGACAGCAGCTTCACGCTTAGACTCAGCAGAAGCCGTCGTTGCAGCAGCCCTTATCTCCGCCTGCTCCAAAGCGGTGAGCGCTTGAATCTCAGCAAGACGAGTAGCCTCAGCGCCCTTCGCCCGCACAAGGCTACGCTCATCCTTCCCCTTCTGCTTCTGCAAAGGGACAGCGTTATCCTCACGCTTCACACTAGCCTGCGCACGCAGCTTTTCAGCCTGAGCCTCAGTCTTACGCGCCTGCGACTGATTCAACTGAGCCTGCGCCTTCTTCGCCTTGTTCTCAGCCTCAGCCATAGCATTAGACGCAGCAGCCACCTCACGCATAGCCGAGGCAGTATCCCTCAGCTTAGCGATATGGTCCTTGCTCAAGCTGTTCATCGTGCGAGTCTCACGAATGAACTGACGATACGCAGAAACAGCCTTATCGACACCCGCCGAAAGATCAGCCTTACTCGCGTCCCCAGCAGCCTTATTCAACGAGCCAAGCGCATCGGCCACAGACTTCAACGCAGACGCAGAGTCCTTCAGATTCTTGACCTTCGAGCTGTCAAGCTGCAAAGAATCAAGAATCGTACCACCACGGCCAGACGGGGACTTCAGCGTAGCGACAGCACTCTGGAGCGAACCAATCTGCTTTTCCAGAGCACCAATGCTCTGTGCCGCCTTGTCTGCCCCAGCAGCGTTAACGTCAATGTCGATCTTGATTGACTCGTCTGCCACCTTAACTCCTAAAAAGAAAAAGTCCCTGATACCACTTCAATGATACCAGGGACTTTTCCTACCTAACTTGTTCAAGTGCTTCAAGAGGCGATGGCAACGGCTCTTTCGTACCATCCGAGTATTCAACAGTACCCATCACTGTGTACGTGCTTTCACCCGGCTTGGTTTCCTTCGCGTGCTCACGATGTCGATCAAGCTCAGCACACGAATAACACGTAGAAGTCTCCACATGGAACTCAATCGCACTATGCTCACTACGCCCATACCAGAGCGGCGTACCACACTTGTTACACAAACTATCAAGATAGTATTGATAACCAGCAGCCAAAGCAATATCCAAGTTAGTGTATTCAGTTTGATCTATCGGCTCCGAGTCAAGCTCATCACCAATAAACACGGGCACCGTGCGAGCAAACATGCCATGAGCGCCCGTGAACAGTGTCGGCGGCTTACTCTCCGCTCTCGCCGTCTTCAGCAGAAGAATCATCCACTGGTTCTCCGGCTTGCTCAGCTCCGTCCCCACGAAACGTAGGATCAGAAATCGCCTCAGACACAACGACACCCAGCTCCTGCGCATCATTCCAAGTGGAGCAAATCTGCTGCCACAAGAACTCAGGCAGATGACCGCGCAGTTCCGCAGCCTCGTCATCCGACAGGCCATTCTTCGACTCACCCGTAGCATTGTCGATGACCTCGACACAGGAGCGGGCAATGATGTACTCCATCAAACGTCTTCGCGCTCGATGCTGATGATCGCCTTCTCATCCTCGTTCTTGTTCTTCGTAGAGAAGAACGGGTCTTCCCAGACCTTCTTCTTCAGAATGTATAGCTCCTTGTTCGACAGCGCACGCAGACGAAGAGTAATCGTCTCCTTACGAAGAGCCTCAAGCTCTTCTTGCAGCTCGACACCGGGCGAAGTGTCGGTGATAGAACGAGACAGCGGGGCCTCGACCAACTGCGCGGTCTTAGCCACCTCAACCAACTGAGCGAAACGCTCCGCGTTCTCAGTGTTCAGTGGCACGTCGATAGCCTTGACCGTAGGCTTGATGGACGCGATAATCTTAGACAACTCAAAAGCCATGATGTCTACTCCAATCAGATATGAGAATACCCCCGCACCTCGGAGGCACAGGGGTATTCTAGCAGAACTGATCAGGCAGTGACAGCCTTGTTCAGTTCCATATAGCCTTGAGGCAAGAACGGGACGGTGAACTGGATTGGCTTATCGCCGTCTCCCAGCTCGTCCTTTGGGTTGTCCGGCACGACCTTGAAGGCCGACAGCTCCATACCAGCCTCGACAGCAGTGCCCTGTCGGAAACCGATACGCTGGACCAGGTAGCCTTCCTTGATACCATCAAGCGTGCCACGCTTGAACAACTGGAAAGCCTTATCGTAGACGGAGGTGTTACCCGCCGCCTTCTGACCAGCCGCGATAGCCTCACGGAAGAACGTGAGCGAAGCCTCGTAGTTGGCAATGGTCGGGGTCTTCGCGTTACCAGAATCACAAATGGTACGCGAATCATCCGTGTCAGAGTCCGTCGCACCGAGCGTCATGCCCGCCGCGATAGCACACGAAATGTCAACCGCCTTCGGCGTACCACCCGTGTAGGTGGCAGCCTTAAACAGGTCGTCAGTCGAAGTAATGGCATCAGCCGGAACCCACCAAATAGTGGTGTTCGGAGACAGCATCTTGGGCATCAGTATTCCTCCTTGTGGGAAACGATATCGTCATCTTCAATGGTATCATCCTCGCCGCAACACTTGGCCTGTGTAATCGGCGTATTGTCATCGACAACCTCATACATGTCCGGCAGAACAGCCAGCTCATCTTCAGTCTTGTCGCAGACAATATTGGTAAAAACATTGCGCACGCGCAATTTACTCACCCCTATCTAGGTTGACGTAAAAACTCATACTGTGCTGATAAACCGTAGGACGCAGGGTAGAGTCAAAATCGCTATCAGTACCGACCGACGCAGCAATGTTGACACCATTAGACCCTTTAACCAGCACAGCGCCAATGAGCTTTTCTTTCACAACCGACACAAGCCGATTGAGAAGTTTCTTATCCTCACCGTACACATCGACAGTAAACGGATGCTCATATACATCCAGAGTGTGACCAGCCAAAGCCACATACTCGTCCAACTGACGATTGATCTCAGCGCCACCGTGATACACAATATACAGAGGCGCGCGCACATCACGAGCAAAAGCATCAAAAACCTTAATGCCCTTGATCGTGTTCAACAAGGCAATGCAAGCCTCGTCAAACTCCAATGTACGATCTTTCACTTCAGCCTCCCGTAGAACTCTTCACGGAACACAGCCGTCACACGAGGCAGATACTTAGCGGGGGTAATACCCTTCCCCTTGTCGCCACCAGTCGCCTTACCACGCAAGCCAGAACGAAGATAACCTGTCGTACGCTGACTATACGTACCATTCTCCTGCCATGAGTAATACGGCTTAGCCTTATCCCAACGATGCCAACCAATCTCCACGATCTTCCCACCCTTAGACGCATCAACACGGAAAGCATCACGCATATAACCCGTATCAACACGACGTGGGTCTGTCGCAATCAAAGCACGCCCATACTCAGTAGAAGCAGCAGCCGCAGCCTTAGCAGCAGCGTCAACCTTCTTCCAAGCAGCATCAATAATCTTCTTCTTCGCCTTAGCAGCGACACCATACCTGTCAGAATCGACAGTCACCTTAATACCGGCAACACGCCCATCAAAGCGAACAGTCTTCTTAGTTCTGGCCATTAGTGTCCCCCGTCTCCACATCACACAACAGAGTCACCTGCCAGTTCAACGTGTCGATCTGAGCATTACGGATAACCAGCTTCAAGCCCTCAACCCGCGTATCTGTCGGCATCTCATCAATCTGGACGCGCATACCCTCAGCAAACGACACACGCTGAGAGGACTCACCCCACAAGTCCTGTGGAACAAGCTCGTTCTTGTCGAGATGCAACAACTGCACACGATAAGCGTGTACACCTGTGACCTCGCCAGCCCACTCACGATTACGAGCACGCCAGTCAACATTAGGCGTAATGTTCGCCCAACCCTGCCACACAGGACGATTATCCTTCGCAGACAACCCATCCTCAGCAGTCCAGTCATACGACACCGTGTCAGGCGTTTCGTAGATGCTCACCTTTGTATTAGCCAACAACTGCAAGGGATAGTATGAAGCATACAAGAACAAGGGATGAATATTAGGATTGATCGACAGTGCCACTAGAAGTTCACCGCCCAATCCACAGGCTCAAACGTTGGATGCACAACATCGAAACAGAGGTTATTCACCTCGTCTTCCTTCGCCTGAGCACGCAACTGCCTAGCACGACCAACAATCGCAGACAGCAACTTAGCACCATCAGTCTGCTTGTCGTCCGTCTTGAGAACAAGCAGCTGCAACGACTTGTCCATGCCAATAGCGTCACACGCATCAGCAGCGGCCAACTTCACGTTACCGCTGTTAACAGCGAGAAGCGCTTCAATCTCTTCATCAGTGAAAAGATAGCGCGGCTCGTTCCTCAAATCACGCAAGTCCTCCAACTTACGCAAATCTGGAACAAGCACACGTACCTGCCCCACCAGGGAAGAAAAATCAATATCAGCCATGAAAACAGTATAGCAAGCCCCTACGACCAAAAGGCCGCAGGGGCTTGCTACTCAGCGATCAGCCAGATCAGACAGTAGCGTTACCACCGTTCGACAGCACGACACCATCAAGATTCAGCAGACCAGCGCCAGCAATCTGACGCACACGAATCTCGACATCATCATTGTCGAAGCTACCTTCACGGTAATCGACAGCACCGCCGCCGAGCATAGTGCCAGTCGCATTGTGAGCGCGAAGCTCTGGGTTCTCGCGGCCACGCATGGAGGTCTTGGCAATCGTGGTCTTGTCCCCGGCCTTACCGCCCTTGGGGACAAGTGCCCACGCCTTGTCACCAACAATGGTGCCGATCAGATCAGACTCGACAACCTCGATGTCCGTGATCGTGTTGTTGGAGATCGTGGTGGTCTTGCCGTTGGTCGTGCGAATCTCGCGAATAGCAAGCAGCTCACGCGCAAGCTGAGCCTGAGCAGGCGAGCAAACCAGAGCGAAACCACCAGGCACAGTGACCGTGCGGCCGGACTCGCTCTTGGTGTTAAGGGCCTGCCAACGGGCAGCAGTAATAGCACCGTAGGAAATCGGAGCGTCCTTACCGTTCACACCAACAACGGCCTCACCCTTGAACTCAGCAGGAACCTTCGACAGATCAAGCTGGCGACCAAGGCCAGCGTTAATCTGCTTGTTACGGGGATCGAACAGGGTCATGAGAACCAAAAGATCCTCAGTACGCGCCGCGAGACGGCCCGCGTCAGTCGGCAGCTTCTCAATCGTGTTCCAATCGTCATTGACGATTGCCTCAAAGCTGAACTGAAGACGCGCACCATGCTTGCCAACCTCAACGAAACGACCGTTGCCGGTGTACGTGAGAGTCGGGTAGGGGGTCAACTCAGGAATCGCGGGCAGCGTGTCCTGGATGGGCGAGAAGCCGCCGTTGTCGATAGGCATCGAAGCAATGTCCGAGTTCAGCGACAGGTAAGCAGCAGGACGGAAGTCGTTGAGAAGAACCTTCTCAGCAATCTTCGGCCAGATCGAATCGTAAGCCTCGTAAGCGTCAACAAACTGCACGTTAGCAGCGTTAACAAACATGGTCGGCGCGAGGCTATCGGTGGTGACAGCCTCCTTCAGCTTAGCCTGAGCGATCTTGTCGCCAGCGAAAGAGCCTTCGAGCAGCTTGTTGAACTCAAGCTGCTTTTCCTCAAAAGTAGTCATTAGTTAACCTTTCAGGCCAGTGGACGAGTGTCGAGAACAACCTGGTAAACGTGCCCTCACCGGCAGAAGAGTAAATCTCCTTCACCCAGCCAAGCACGACATCAGCGCCCGCCTTGGTGAAGGTAACGGTCGGCTTAGCACCGGCAGTGGCAGCCTTCAGGTAAACAAGCGTGCCAGGCTTGAACGGCGACAGGTTGCCGTCAACCTTGAGAGCGAACACTCCGCCCTTCACGCGAACCGAGGCGTGCTGAGCGTGGTTCAGACCATACGTCGGCTTGGTAAGAGCCTCAGCTGCCGTCGCATAATTCGTCTTCTCATCCTTCGGAGCGACATCCGACATTAGGATGCCAGCAATACCGGCCTCCTTATTGACAACAACAGGGTCGCCAGCCTTCAGGTGCTTCTGATTGTCATCAATAAGCAGAGAAAGAGTATCCGAGTACTCGAAAATCTGGTTATCCTTGTTACCCGTCAAAGGAAACTTCATAATACCTGCCATGATCACTTCCAACCAATCTTAGCGTAGGACTCCTTCAGAGAAAGCCCAGCAGACTCGTCAACAACAGGGGAGGCGGTCGCAGCGACGGCCTCCTTGAGATACGCGCGCTCAGCCTCAAGAGCGGAATCGACATCCGCGCCCTGCTTCACAGCCTCACGAACACGTGCGACAGCCGCCTCGGGCAGACCCGACTCGGCAATCTTCTTACCAGCCTCAAGGACAGAATCAACATCGACAGACGCCTCTTCTACCTTCTCAGCCGGTTCCTCCACCTTGGCCTCCTGAATCGCGGCCACAGCAGATTCCAGCTTAGAGCCGATAGCTTCAACAAGAGAAGCGATCTCACCCTTCAGCTCATCGAACTTGGACTCAAGCAGCTTTTCGTCCACAGTTCCCTCCTTAATAGAATTGTTGTTCCTATTTGATTCTAGCAGATCAACAATGGCACCACCCGCACCAGGGGCGGTAACAAAGTCAACCGAGCGAACGCCAGCAAAAACAGGAACAACACCCGTTTCCGCAATTGGCTGGTCGCACCAAGCATTGATGGAAACACCAATATGCTCCCACTTATCCTTGATTAGCTCGTTAATACCCGAAAACACCTTGCAAATAGTGTAGAGTGCTCCATCCTCACCGACTGTCGCGTCTTCCAAAAACACGCCAGCGTAGTCACGAATAGAACGCTCCGGGCGCTCCCATTCTTCAGTCTCAGTTGGGTGGTCGATAAACATTTCCGTGCCCGCCTTGAACAAAGGCGCAGACTCAGCCAAGTTCTCGGCAGTGTAAATACCACTAGAACCCTGGCCCGGCACGATAATACGGATGCGGTACTTGCCCTCACCGAGAGATTCAGTACCGACACCTGGCGTAGACTCGTGCAACTTAAGCATCAGTCCCCCTATCTCGGTTGTCGTTAGTACCATCAGACATTGGCCCAACCCCCGTTGCGCGTCCGTCTTCAGTGTCATCACTCTTTGTCGTTGTCGAACCCTCTTCGCCCTCATCAGGCAGTTCAGGCAAATCCTCCAACGGCAAAGAACCAGCGATCTTCAAGAGCTGCAACACGCCAGAACGCATCTCAATCTGATGCAACGCGCCATTCTGATATGCAAGCGTCAAAGACTGAATACGACGGTGCGTCTGGTCATTATTGATCGAACCGTACTCAATCGACACCTTGATGCCGAGAGCCGCAGCAATCTCATTCAGCATGTCGATATGCAGCTGACGACGCAATTCCAGCGCCTTAAAGGTCGGGTCTTCAAGAGCCGTCTCAGCGCCCTGTCGGCCACCCGCAGAGCCATCAGTCAGCAATACTGACAATGGGATGTCGAGAGCAGCCGACACCATAGCCGCAAGAGGCGTACCCGCCGAGAAATCAATTCCGGCCCCGGCCTTGTTAATTGCCTGAATGTCCTGTCCGGCACCGATGTTCGCCGTGCCGCCGACACCCGGACCAGCCATACGCTGCTGAACGGCCTGTTGCTGTCGAGAGTTAACACTTGTAGCCTTAAAGGCCAGCTTGGCCAGGGACTTCTCCATGAGGTGCGCAACCTCAAGATGTTCCTTGTACTTCTGCGCATACGACATAGCACTCATGAGATCAGGCTTGCCGTACTGTTCAGCAGCAAGACGGTTCACGGTCGCGTACACGGCAGTCAAACGCTTGTTCACCTTGTAGTTAGACTTGGTGATCTTCACACCCACTCGGTCCCACAGCATGTACCACTGAGGCTCACCACTCACGACAGGGTTAATGAGCACAGCAACGACATCACCTGTCGCATCGTCAGTTGCTACACCCGCAAGGCGCATCAACGGAACAGGTGAGACAGTCTTCGTTGCCTTGTCGATCAAGTAGATCACGCAACCGTCCGTGTTGAATGACTGCTCGTCACGAACACGGGCTTGAACACTGAAGCAAGCCTTCGTGTTCTCTTCGATTACCTTACGAGAAGGACCAGTAGAACCCTTGTAGACAACTGGGTCACCCCACATGTAAGCATTACGCACAACCAGGCCGCGCTTCACAATTGGATTAAGCGTAGCCAAACGACGCGCACGCGCCGAATGGTCCCTAATCACATCAAGAGTAATCAGAGAATCAGGGCCTTCGACAGCAGACAAAGGCAACCAGCCCACATCTTCACGCTTGAGGCGCGCTAGGGAATCAGAAAACGCTCCTAGCGCTTCTTGAAATGTCTGCTCATACTTCATGTAAATTATCCTATCATGCTAGAAATACAGACAGTTCTTCCTCGAACATGAAGTCAAGGAGGTCATCTTCTTCGAGCAGATCGTCAGGCGAATAGTACTGACCTTCTGAATCACCAGCCATGATTGCACCAATATTTTGGTACGCATAAATGACAGCATCAAGAACGTCAGGCGACTTGATGCCACGCTTACGCATATTTTCCTTCGATTCAATAAGCAGCGCAGACCCACGGTACTCGTACTTAATCGAAGCGATTTCGTTGTGGAGTTCATCGTCATCCGGCAGGAAGACTCGACCATCAGCGACAGCCTTAGCGAACTGATCATACATAGCGGCGCGATAGTTATACCACTTCGTGCTATCACCGGACTTCGCGTTACCGTGAATACCAATAACAGAAATGTCAGCGGGCACGAAATTGTAGATACTGTCGAGAACGGATGCACCGACACCGATAGCGTCGATACGAATCTCGACAGCCCCGAGTTCCTTGGCCAGCTCGCCCACCTTGCGTGCAAGCTCAGGCCCGTTCAACCCCTGGTAACGGCCATGAATCTTGATGTAGCCGCCCTGGTTCGACACAATCACCGAGCTGTCGGAGCCGTAACGGGCAACGTCAACCCCGATAGTAACCGGCATACCCTCGTCCGGCTCAGAAGTGTCGTAAGCCTCCATAGACTGCATGACGCGGCCCATGTTGAACAGACCATCATCCGACACATCCGGGAACTCACCAAGGACACGAGCCACGAAACGAGGGTCATCTTCGCCCCATTCCTTCTTACGGGCCTCAACCCAGTCAACCTGCACAAGACGAGTCGCCACTTCAACAGGTACGACTTCGCCCGTGAAGTTAGGTGTGTCGTACGCGCCGAACTGGATGATATTCCAAGAGCGCTCTTCAGGCTTCAGGCGCATCTCTCGCTTGTAGACCTCAGCCATGTAACAGGATGGGTCGTTAGGGTTAGCGATAGCCAGGATGCGGGCAAACTTGTTCGTCGTGATTGCGTCCGCAGCAGTGAAGATTTCCTTGGAAATACCCCCCGCCTCGTCCATGATGACGAGGACGTACTGGTCGTGGACACCTTGGAAACCGGACTCGTCCTTATCGTCTGGCTTCATGCCGAAGGCGATAGGGTCTTGTCGGTCGCCCATCTTCCATGTCGCGTCGGCGTTGACCTTGCCACCGATACCCGCAACGGCCTTGACACGGGGAATCTCTTTCCACAGGACGTTGCGGACCTGTTTCCAGTTTGTCGCCGTCGTGACTACTGTCGTGTCATCGACAGGATGAGTGTCTACCCACCAGTTGACAAGGGTAGCTGAAAGGCGTGAGTTGTGTGTCGGCACCATGTGCTCGCCCACGAGATACATGTGACTCTCGGAGTCCACCTCAATACACTGGGTCGGCTCAGTCGGCACTGGCACGACATCGACAATGGTGCGAACAGTCTTGCGTGAAGCCTGAGCGTCCTGTTCTGGGCGCTCAAGGCTCTTTACGGAACCAGGTGTGAACGGGTCGAACGTAGGGTTGAACACCATACGCCAGCGAGGACCGGCATCTTCATCATTTAGGTACGTACGCTCCTTAGAGACTGTGCAGCGTACACCAAGGGAACGAACCAGCTCGACAACACCGAGTGCCAACTGTTCGTTCATAAGGTCGATACCGACAGCAGTCCCAGTCTTTGTGCCAGCGTTGAAACCGTCAGTGTCCATGAGGCCGCGCAGAAGATCAATCCTCTGCTCAATGGACGCACGCAGATACGCCTGGGGAATGTGCTTATTGTTCAGCACACCAAGCTCACGCAGCTTAGCCTTGTGGTTATCCTGGCAGAACCCATATGGAGCAGCCTTTTCAGGGGCGTGCTTGTACTCTTTCAAAGTTACACCACGAGAAGCGAACTCATCAAGAATATGCTGCTTACGAGGGCCTAGAGTAACTGTTGGCGCGGCAGAGCTGCCGTCACCAAGCCACACACCAAGCACGTATGGGTCAATCAGCAGATCAGCTTCTTGTCCGACAATAGGCGCGTTAATCGGGACGTAGTGGTTAGCCTGATTCTGCTTACCGTGACGCAAAGACGACATGATCTCTCGCGTCTCACGGGTACGACCATAAGACCAGCCGTTACGCCAGTCACCATCAATCTTCTTACGAGCGCGCCCCGCCTCCTTGAAGTCCAGCGTCACCCATTCATGATTAGGCGAACAAACAATCTCTGCCCCGTCATTGAAGATGACCTTCACAAGGTCATGGTGGAAGATTCTTGACTTGCCAGTAACCTTAGTTGGGTTGCCAAGCTCATCAAGAACGTACTCTCCTACCTTCACATCTCCAACGGTCGTCCATCCTGTAGGTGTGGGGAGTTTTTGACCGAGTGTTAAGTCTTTTCCCACACCATTGCCAGTAACCACAAGGGTTTTCTGATGTTCAACAACAGACTGTGAAACTTCACGCTGCTTCGACCACATGAACAGGCCGTGGTCTTCAGCCCACTTGGCAGGGTTATTACGCCACACTTCAAGACGCTGGGCATCAGAAAACTTCTTAGCGACAGCACCGAAAGGCAGCATCACTCACCCTCAACTTCCACAGTCGCCTCAAGCAGCGCGGCAGGTTTTGACACAGCCTGAGAGAACCAGTCAGCCTTGTTCGTCTCCAAAGCCTTCTTAGCCTTAGCCGACAGATGCGGATACACGAGAGCTGTGTATTCTTCGAGCACCTGATTGGTGAACGACATCATGATGTTCACTTGCTTCTCTTCGATCACGCGAATCTCATGAGTCACCGTCTGACGCTTCAGGTTCGCAACCTCAGAAATCTCACGCAAGACAGCAAGAACAGCCTGAAGATTCTGGCCCCAGTTACCCTTCTCGTCAGCAAGACCAAACATCTCGATCTGGCTGTAGGCCATGTCAACAAGCGCATCAAGACGGTCAAGCTGCTTGATGCGCATATTACGGGGCGACAATTCCTGTCGGCTGTCATAGTATGACTGCTCGATGACGAACAGCTCTTCAGATGTGAAGCCTGTCGCCTGGATGATCTTGTTCCTGTCGGCACCGCGCTTCAGCAGCGACAAAGCCATGTCCCGCTTGCCTTTCAGCTCCGGGTCGTCACTCGTCAGCAAATTGCGCGATTCGTTCACTGAACTCATTTAGCACCTCTTCAACTGACTTCTGAAACTTATTGTCCAAGTACACGTAAGTACCCACAACACCGGCAACCAGGCCAGCAGCAAGACCTACCAAAAACCAGGCAATGAGCATTAGTCCTCCTTCGGAACAGAAGGCAGGTCTTCCACCTTCACACCGGCCTGCAAAGCCGCAACACGCACTGCGTAAGCATGTTCCTTCCACAAGAACGCCTGAGTACGCAAATCGGCTTCAAGATCATCACGTGCTTCTTGAATCTCTTGAGCCTTCTTATAACGATCAATGCACAAATCAACAATAGCCTTGATAACAAGGGTTACGGCAGAGCAAATGAGGCCCACCAGTGCCGTGTTCATACGCTAACTCCTTGTTACTCACTAACGGTTGACAAGTATTCCTGTCTCGTCTTATTGTACCGTTCCTCGGCCTTCTCTAGCTTGCTCTTTGGCAGAACCCCAGGCCGATACGAGTACGGCCACACACGCAGAGCACGCCCCAGGAAGAACAAAGCAATAATTACCGACAAAATAATAACATGGAGCGGCCAGCGAACATGTGCCGTGGTCAGGACCAGTTCATTGATCGACACAAGCATGATGCCAACGACAGATGTCAAGGCCGCTGGACCTTCCAACCACCAGGAGCCAAGCCATGCGGACGGCGCACCCAAAACACCTGAGACGAGCATGAGAACACCTGCAAGGATAACAACCCACGGTAGCGCCGCAGCACTCGTCAAGAACCCAATACCCGTAATTGCGATAGCCGTGTAGATAACTACCATCACGGCAGTCACCGACCTCGGCTCACTCATTGATCTCAGCAACTTCTTCATGAGGCCATTATAGCGAAAACCCCCTCACTGACATCAGCAAGGGGGTTTTCAATTGTTATGTCACTCAGCGTCAGGAGCGCCATACGACGGAGCCGTATAAACACCACCCGTGTGAACCGCTGCAAGAACCAGGGCAAGCAAGCCCAAGACCTTATCCAGCACGTCAAGCCACTGAGCCGACTGCTCAGGCGCGACAACACCATAAGCAATACCGACAGCCAGCAAGGCCGCAACAACACCGTAAATCGCCTTACGCCGCTCAGGTGTCAGTGCGGTCCACTTGGTACGATCAGTGGTGAGAACATCCTTCTCCATGTCCAAGTTCCTCCTTAGTAGAAGTTACTTAGATTCTACCAGCTTCACGACGCCGTCAGCGTCCTGCTCGACAACCAGCTTACCGACAAGCAGCTTGCCGTCCTCACCGAAAATAGAGCACGCACCATCAAGGCGCGTCTGACACAGTCCGACAGCCATAGCGCCCGTCTCGGTAAGGAAGTAGTCATTGCCGTTGTACGACAGCCAGCCGGTGCGCATCTGCCCATTTTCCTCAAGGAAGTACCACTTGCCCTTGTCGAGCTGCCAGCCGGTCTGCATCTGCCCCTTGTCGTTCAAGAGGAACCAATGCTCACCGATCTTCTGCCAGCCGGTCTCCATCTCACCATAACGCCCATCGTGGACATCATGCAGGAAATACCAATGGCCATCAACGTGCTGCCAGCCGAACTGCAACCAGCCCTTCTCGTTAGCGTAGTACCACTTGTCGCCAACAGGGAACCAGCCGGTCTCGTAGCCACCGTCTTCAGTGCGGTACCACCAACCACCATTCTGCGACACCCAGCCTTCCTTAGCAGACAGGTCAGCGTCAAGGTTGTCGTAATACTGCTGTGCGAGCGAGATGTACTTGTTCGCATAAGTATCACGCAGCGTTGCTGGGCACATTGTAGAGTAGAAGTCGCTGTGCGGGAACACATTGACACGCCACTGCGGACGACCAAGACCGTACGCGCGACACAGAGCGGCGGTCAGGTGTGCACCTGCGTCAATCGTGGTCTCACCGACACCCCAGCCACCATCAGCGCCAGTCGAGTTCGCGTGCTCAATGCCGATAGACAGCTTGTTCACACCTGGGCAATGCCAGGCTGTGTCCCAGTCGTGAACAAACTGTGCAATGGAGCCGTTGATGTCCACATTGTAGTGCGCTGACGTACCATTATTGCTGAAAGCGCCATACACACTTTGGTGCGACATAGCCTTGCCCGCGTTGTGATGAATGATGATACGGTCAATAGCGTTACCACCACGACCATCATCGAAATTATCAATCCACAGGTTATAATCGGCAGTCAGGTCAGTCCAACTGATCATTGTTCCTCCAATTGCTCCTAATCTCCCAAGGACCGAAGTCCTCGTACTCAGCCTTGATCATATCAGTGAACATCCGAACACCCTCTTCAGTGACGAACACCTGCCGATAAGAGTTATCCTTATCAGTGTAGACACGTCGGATGCCAAGCAGTCCTTCAGCCCTTTCAGTCGGCTCACTAATATAGCGACCCTTCTTCAAGAAACCTTCACGGCGCAGAAACTTAATGACCTTTATAGAGCTGATACTGGGAATCTGCTTCTTCAGCCTATTACCGAAGTCGCGCAAGCTAATTTCTTCCATCACACACCATCCACATCAGGAAAGTAGTCAGCAAATGGGTTGTCTCCCGGTTCGGTGAACGTCATGTTGATAGTCGCTGCCTCGGTGTCCATTGGACGCAGAACTTCCTTTGGCTGTCGAATTGACTTGAAGATGAGGGTCCAATCAACAGGCATGTAGTCACCCAATAAGATCATGTCATTGATCGTCAGAGTTCCATTCAGCAGCTTAGTCCGATAGTACTGTGCAGAAGATGCACCAAGCAGCTTTCCATCATTTGTAATCGACAGGCCCGCATCCTTGAACTGCTTCATCACAAGCTGTCGAACAAAATCAGCACGCGCCTTAACATCTTGTGGGTACTTTTCTGGACCACGAGACGCGCGAGCCTTAGCCATGCGTGCGCGTGCCTCTTCGAGCTTCACAGGGTCGGTAATTTTAGTCATTTTTCGCCTCATACTTCTTCAAGAGGTCCGGTCGGAACCCAGACCAGTGTTCCTTAATTTGCGCGCCTTCACGCACGACAACGACAGGTGCCTGCTGATAACCCAGTGCGCGGATAAATGCCAGCGAATCAGCATCTTCAGTTACGTCGATGCTATTATGTGGCAGTCCCAGCGCCTTCAGCTTGCGGTACGTTGCCATACACTGTTGGCAGTTGGGCTTAGAGTAGACGGTAATCATTTGTTGGCCTTTCCAGTCGAACCGAAGCCACCTTTACCTCGCTCACCAGCTTGGACGGGTGGTTGTGCGTAGAGAGCCGAGGTGCCCTCTAGCTTGACAATAACAATCTGAGTGATACGCTCATGCTCTTCCAGCACAACAGGGGTGTCCTTGCTCATGTTCCACAGTGGAACGAGAACTTCACCTTCGTATCCGGCGTCGATGACACCGACACCATTAGCGAGAATCAGCCCCTTCTTGCTCAGTGACGAGCGGGCAAAGACGAGTCCGACAGACCCGTCAGGGATGTCGTGCTTATCAGGGTAGTAGCCTGTCGCCACATAGATAACCTCACCTGGGTAGATGATGACAGGCATCTTCGTGGACAGGTCAAAACCAGCATCGTTATGGTGCTGTCGTTGTGGTCGCATCATTTTCTCCTTTCGTTGAGTACAACCATGAGTGCAGCAGCTTTAGCAAACTTCAGGGTGCTTGGTGCTACAACACAGTCTGAGATTACTCCATCCGCGAGTTGACCGAAGTCTGTTTCTAGATCTTTATAGGTGTTATACCACTTGTTAATGAGTTCGCGGTTGATAGCCATATATGTGTCTGTGTTACCACTTGTGACACTAATCCGAGATTCTTTATCCCAGATGAAATGAAGGTCGTTAAGGGCTGGTACGTGAGGCACGAGCTTGTTCGCGTAGTTGTTGTTCCGGCTCACGTACTGGCTCAGGCAGATGACGACATCATTGAATCGCGGCTTTGTCTTTATTTCACCACTGCACCACTTGTAGATGCTGTCAATTAGTTTTTCTACTGTCGAGTCCAGCTTAACAGGATTGAACTTTTTGACGCTTTCCGGTTGGTGAATGGTTCTGTCGGAGTAACTGAAGCTAGTACGGCCAACTTTCTTGAGCCATGTTTCCACAACCTTACTAGGGTCTGTCATGCGTCCTCCTTTCTACGCGGTCTATGTTAATACGTTTCTGTGTAGAACACAATCCAAACTGGTGTGACTGGTATCACTTAACATTGTGGATAAGGTAAAGCGCAGTACTCGAAAGCACTGGCGCTTTACCCCGTTAGGAAGGTGCTCTCAGCGTAGCACTCAGATGTAGTCGTTACCAAATCGACCGGCGCGCCACGCAACGACACAGGCAGCGATACCAACAAGGACCGTAACGAGTGCAATCACGATACCATCAGAGGTAGCACCTGTCTGAGCGAGCTTAGCTTCAGGCGCGGGCGCAGACTTCTGCTCGACAGTGGCAGGAGCAGTGGTCTTAGACGGCTTAGGGGACGGCGTAGACTGAGGTTCATCAGAGGGAGCCGGCTTCGGGTCTTCAGAAGGCACAGGAGCCGGGGCCGGGGTAGGCTTCACAGAACCGTTACCATCAGTGCCACCATTAGAGCGGATGGTGGCAGTAGCTTCTAGCTTCAGGCCGTTCACCTCAGCATGATTAGTCACGGAGGTCTGACCCTCGGGAACCCCCACCTGCTCCGGCGGATACGTGATGCACACATTGACGCCTTCAGGCGCAGTGAATCGAATCGTGTTGTCATCCACCTGCGCGGCTGTGACGATCTCAGTCGTGGCCGGGTTCCATGTGTCCGACTTAGCGCACTTCACAATCGTTCCGAGCTTCGTGTCGAAGTCCTTGACCGTGTATTCAACACCGCCCTTAGCAATAAACTTAATGGCCCACCCGATGGTGCCGTTGTCGTTAGTCCACCCAAACTTAATGTTGGTCGGCTCTGCATACTCGTAGTGTGCCGGACCATCACAGTCATTTGTACACATGCCAGTTCCTTCAGCGTCGCCCCAGATGAGCTTCTTAGCGACCTCACCGTTAAGTGTGATGGTGCCTTCACTCGTACCGACAGCAGCATCCTGGAGGCGCGCACGTGCCCACCATACACCCTTGACATTTGTCTTGTCCATGTAGGTGGCAGGAACCTCGGTGACCTTACAGGTCAGCGTCGTCTCATCGGCAGTGCACTCACCAATCTTGGCCCCACCATCAAGGGTGAAGGGGAACGAGGCCAGCCACTTGAACCCACCGTCCTTACTGGCGACAGTGAACTGCTGCCCGACAACCAGCTTCTCAACGGTCCAGGTACCAGACACGTTGACCTCGGAAGATGTCTGACGTGACACACTAGTGGCTTTGGTGACCTCGGCCTTGATCGTAGGAGTGTTGTCGGCAGCATTGGCAGTAGCAGCCGCAGTAGTCATCAGTAGTGCGACACCAGCCGTCGCAAGAAAGCGCTTCATCGTGTTGGTTCCTTTCGTAGTTGTCCGACCTGACAACTTGAGTGTAGCTGACAGGCCGGACAATCCACAATAGATAATCACGTGGCTCTACTCACAGCATGATGAAGACTAGGCAATCTTCCTCTCGCACCCAATCGTTCTTCGCCCTTTGCTTAGGTGCCGGTTCCGGTTCAGGTGCAGGTTCCGGTTCAGGGGTGGGTGGAACCACGACAGGGGGATCGGGTGTCGGAGGCACTATAACAGGCGGCTCGGGCTGCGTCGTAACGTGCGCATACTTGCCGGCAATGTCAAGTTTATCCATCAAAGTATCTACTGTCCCAGGCTCATCAAGACTAATAACCCGTACATAACCAGCTTCCATCGCAGAAGGATATTTGTCCTTATACTTCGTCGCATCAATGTACTTGTCATGCCCTTCTTCTGTGCCACCAGAATCCAGGAATGATCCACCAATGATGTGAGACAGTTCAATAATCCAGCCATTCTCAGGATCAGTAAATGGTGTTGGATCGTCCATCTCAGAGTATTTAACTGTATGAACGAGGTCATTATTCAAATAAAAATCAATGCGATCATTTAGTTTGACAACACTATAGGTATAAAAATTGATATAATTGGCATAACGATGTCCACGTAAAA